>Ga0194129_10000249_pt1 | contig 107765 bp, 124 predicted proteins | sample TA2KigCa35mmetaG_FD_150862 | JGI IMG/M metagenome (GOLD analysis project Ga0194129, IMG submission 150862) | Freshwater microbial communities from Lake Tanganyika, Tanzania - TA2015038 Kigoma Deep Cast 35m | ecosystem: Environmental > Aquatic > Freshwater > Lake | place: Tanzania: Lake... | reverse complement strand
GAGCGTACTTCCCAGGCGGGATACTTAACGCCTTAGCTACGATACTGCACGGGTTAATACGTGCAACATCTAGTATCCATCGTTTACGGCTAGGACTACTGGGGTATCTAATCCCATTTGCTCCCCTAGCTGTCGTCTCTCAGTGTCAGTTATGGTCCAGCAGAGTGCCTTCGCCATTGGTGTTCTTCCTAATATCTACGCATTTCACCGCTACACTAGGAATTCCCCCTACCTCTACCACACTCAAGTTTGGCAGTTTCCACTGCTTTTCTGGGGTTGAGCCCCAGTCTTTAACAGCAGACTTACCAAACCACCTACAGACGCTTTATGCCCAGTGATTCCGGATAACGCTTGCATCCTCTGTATTACCGCGGCTGCTGGCACAGAGTTAGCCGATGCTTATTCCTCAAGTACCGTCAGAACTTCTTCCTTGAGAAAAGAGGTTTACAACCCACAGGCCGTCATCCCTCACGCGGTATTGCTCCGTCAGGCTTTCGCCCATTGCGGAAAATTCCCTACTGCTGCCTCCCGTAGGAGTCTGGGCCGTGTCTCAGTCCCAGTGTGGCTGATCATCCTCTCAAACCAGCTACTGATCGTCGCCTTGGTAGGCCATTACCCTACCAACTAGCTAATCAGACGCGAGCTCCTCTTTAGGCAAATAAATTCTTTCACCTCTCGGCATATGGAGTATTAGCAACCGTTTCCAGCTGTTATCCTCCTCCTAAGGGCAGATTCTCACGTGTTACTCACCCGTCCGCCACTAAGGCTAAAAGCCTTCGTACGACTTGCATGTATTAAGCATACCGCCAGCGTTCATCCTGAGCCAGGATCAAACTCTCCATGATATCCAATATTTTTTGAAGTCTTATTAAGTCTTCTTTTTCGACCAGCCTTTCAACTTAGGTTTTAACCTTTGTCTTAAACTATGAAAATAACATTAATTTTATTTTCTTGAATTGTCAACCCCTAACATTTGTCATTTTTTTATTCAAATTTCTAAATAAATTTTCTTTCATTTATATTATTCTTGTATATGTAAATAAGAAGTTGAAAAAATAGTAATTGTCGAAAGTTATGCAGAAGTTTATTAATAATAAGGAAAAAGTTTTAGTGGTCGATGATGAAGCTAGTATTCGTAGAATATTAGATACTAGATTATCTATGATTGGATATACCGTAATAACAGCATCTGATGGTGAGGAAGCTTTATCTCTATTTAGAAAAGAAGCCCCTAATTTGGTAATTCTTGATTTAATGATGCCTAAGCTTGATGGTTATGGTGTTTGCCAGGAAATAAGAAAAACTTCTGATGTACCTATAATAATGCTTACAGCGTTATGTGATGTTGCTGATCGTATAACAGGTTTAGAGTTAGGAGCTGATGATTATGTAACTAAACCTTTTTCTCCAAAAGAATTAGAAGCAAGAATCAGATCCCTTCTAAGGAGATCTGAAAAAGTCCAAATACCTTCGAGCAATCATAACTCAGGAGTAGTTCAGTTTAGTTTTTTAAAAATAGACTTTAATAGAAGACAAGTATATAAAGCTGATGAAAGAATAAAATTGACTGGAATGGAATTTAGTCTTCTTGAATTACTCATTGGTAGATCTGGGCAAGCTTTCTCTAGGGCGGAAATATTACAAGAAGTCTGGGGATATACTCCTGAAAGGCATGTCGATACCAGAGTTGTAGATGTCCACATATCAAGACTACGTGCTAAGTTGGAAATTGATCCTTCTAATCCTGACTTAATTCTTACAGCAAGAGGAACAGGTTATCTTTTCCAAAGAATTGTTTTACCAAATGCTTCAACTTAACATTTTATTTAATTGAAATCAGAAAATAAAAAAAATCGACGTTACTTTTTTTATAATTATTACTATAATATAAATTAGAAATTGTAAAGGTAAGTAAAAGATCTACTGTTATTATTACAGTAAAGGTAATACTTAGTATTTAAAAAGCTTTGGAGAATTAATTTATGACCATAGCAATTGGACAAGAAGAAGGACGTGGTTGGTTCGACCTAATGGATGACTGGTTAAAGAGAGATAGATTTGTATTTATCGGCTGGTCTGGTCTTCTACTATTCCCAACATCATACCTAGCAGTAGGTGGTTGGTTCACAGGTACAACATTCGTTACATCATGGTACACTCACGGATTAGCAAGTTCTTATCTTGAAGGATGTAACTTCTTCACTGCAGCTGTTTCAACTCCAGCAAACAGTATGGGGCACTCATTATTATTACTTTGGGGACCTGAAGCTCAAGGTGACTTCACTCGTTGGTGTCAAATTGGCGGTCTTTGGGCATTCTGTGCTTTACATGGTTCTTTCGGTTTAATTGGATTCTGTTTAAGACAGTTCGAAATCGCAAGACTTGTAGGTATTAGACCTTATAATGCTATTGCATTTTCTGGTCCAATCGCAGTTTTCGTATCTGTTTTCTTAATGTACCCTCTAGGACAAGCAAGTTGGTTCTTTGCACCTAGCTTAGGTGTAGCTGCAATCTTCAGATTCCTTCTGTTTATCCAAGGTTTCCATAATTTTACACTTAATCCTTTCCACATGATGGGTGTTGCTGGTATCCTTGGTGCTGCTCTTCTTTGCGCTATTCATGGTGCAACTGTGCAAAACACGATCTTTGAAGACGGTGATGCTGCTAATACATTCAGAGCTTTCACTCCTACACAGGCTGAGGAAACATACTCAATGGTAACAGCTAACAGATTCTGGTCTCAAGTTTTTGGTGTTGCTTTCTCTAACAAGCGCTGGCTTCACTTCTTCATGCTATTTGTTCCATTAGCTGGACTATGGACAAGTGCTATAGGAATTGTAGGTCTTGCACTAAACTTACGTGCATATGATTTCGTTTCACAAGAGCTTAGAGCTGCGGAAGACCCTGAGTTCGAAACATTCTACACTAAGAATATTCTTCTAAACGAAGGTATTCGTTCTTGGATGGCTGCACAAGACCAGCCGCATGAAAACTTTATATTCCCTGAGGAGGTTTTACCACGTGGAAACGCCCTTTAATTCTAATGTAGGTATAGCTGGTAGAGATATTGAATCTACTGGTTTCGCATGGTGGTCAGGTAACTCTAGACTAATCAACGTATCAGGTAAATTACTTGGTGCTCACGTTGCTCATGCTGGTTTAATGGTTTTCTGGTGTGGTGCAATGACTTTATTTGAAGTTGCTCACTACATTCCAGAAAAGCCTTTATATGAGCAAGGTCTAATTTTATTACCTCACCTAGCAACTCTTGGTTGGGGAGTAGGTCCAGGTGGTGAGATTATTGATGTTTACCCATACTTTGTAGTTGGTGTACTTCACATAATTTCTTCTGCTGTTCTAGGTTTTGGTGGTGTATATCACTCTTTAATTGGTCCAGACACACTTGAAGAATCATTCCCGGCTTTCGGTTATGACTGGAGAGATAAAAACAAAATTACTACGATTTTAGGTATTCACTTAGTAATCTTAGGATTTGGAGCTTTATTATTAGTTATTAAAGCTCTTTATGTTGGTGGTCTTTATGACACATGGGCACCAGGTGGTGGTGACGTCAGAATCATTGATAACCCAACTTTAAATCCAGGTGTTATTTTTGGATACGTACTGAAATCACCTTGGGGTGGTGACGGCTGGATTGTTAGTGTTAACAATATGGAAGACGTTGTTGGTGGACATATTTGGATTGGTTTCACATGTATTATTGGCGGATTTTGGCATATTTTAACTAAGCCATTTGCTTGGGCAAGACGTGCTTATGTTTGGTCAGGTGAGGCTTATCTTTCTTACAGCTTAGTCGCTGTGAGTCTTATGGCTTTCATTGCGAGTCAATACGCATGGTATAACAATACAGTATATCCTAGTGAGTTCTACGGTCCTACAGGTCCTGAAGCATCGCAATCTCAAGCATTTACGTTCCTAGTAAGAGACCAACGTTTAGGTGCTAGTGTTGCATCTGCTCAAGGTCCTACAGGTCTAGGTAAATACTTAATGAGATCACCAAGTGGAGAAATTATTCTAGGTGGTGAGACTCAAAGATTCTGGGATTTAAGAGCGCCTTGGATTGAACCTTTAAGAGGTCCAAACGGCCTTGATCTAAACAAGATTAAGAACGATATTCAACCTTGGCAAGAAAGAAGAGCTGCAGAGTATATGACTCATGCACCTCTAGGTTCACTTAACTCTGTAGGTGGTGTAGCAACAGAAATTAACTCTGTTAACTATGTTTCTCCTCGTAGTTGGTTAACATGTTCTCACTTTTTCTTAGGTTTCGCATTCTATATCGGTCACCTTTGGCATGCTGGTAGAGCAAGAGCTGCTGCTGCTGGTTTTGAAAAAGGTATCAACCGTGAAAACGAGCCAGTATTATCTTTAAGACCTATTGATTAATCTCTTTCTTTGTTCTTGATAATGCTTAAATAAAGACAGGAAATCTAATTTTTTAGATACTCCTGTCTTTATTTTTTTATCATAATTTATTATCAATAGTAATTTTTATTTTTTCTTACAAATTCGAATAGATAAAATTTGTAAAAATGTCTAATATTTTTTATTATAAAAAAAGATAAGAAATTTTACCTTAGTTAAAATATAAATTGGTATGATTGCACGTGTAGACATGGTTTTACAGTTTAATTTTGCAAGTTAGTAAATAATATTATGACTAATTCATTGACTTTATTATTTTCTTCTTTTCTTGGATTTCTTCAGATTTATCTAATATTATTATTAGTTAGAGTTTCTCTAACCTGGTTCCCTAATGTTAATTGGTATGGCCAACCATTTTATTCTTTAAGTAGGCTTACGGATCCCTATTTAAAAATATTCAGAGGGATAGTACCACCTTTAATTGGTATTGATATTTCTCCTATTCTTGGCTTTGTACTGTTACAATGTATTATGCAAATAGCTAATAATGTAGGTTTGACGTCTAGTTAGTTTTCATAGTTATTTGTCAGCAAAAGCTTAATATCTGTACAAAAAGAAAAAAAACAAATAAAAAATATTGCTATGCTAAAGTTAAGATTAAAAAGATGTGGTAGGAAAGGTCAAGCGAGTTATCGTATAGTTGCTATGCCGAGCAATACAAAAAGAGATGGAAGAGCTACCGAGGAACTTGGTTTCTACAATCCACATACAAATGAAGCTAATATAAATGTTGTAAGGGTCAAAGCTCGTTTAAGTCAAGGTGCACAACCTACACCAACAGTAGTAAATTTACTAAAGAAAGCTTCAATAAGCATTTAATTAATATATTCGGAGAAAAAAATTGCCTAAATTTACTTTAAAAGTTCTATGGTTAGATAATAATGTTGCATTAGCTGTAGACCAAATTATTGGAAACGGAACTAGTCCGTTAACATGTTATTTTTTCTGGCCTCGTAATGATGCATGGGAACAAATAAAAGCTGAGCTTGAAGCAAAACCTTGGATTTCAGAAAGAGAAAGGGTCGAGTTATTAAACAAAGCAACTGAGATAATTAATTACTGGCAAGAGCAGGGAAAACAAGAATCTTTTACAGAAGTTCAATCAAAGTTTCCAGATTTTATTTTCGTTGGTAATAATTAAAGCATCTTTTATTAAGATTACTACTAATATGGTAATCTTAATAGTTACAATTTTTTTAACATTTCTAAAATACAGAATCTTCATATGTTGAATCATCATATTAATAAGAAAAAAAATGAAACTAAGTCAAAAAGATTCGAGAATCGTTTTTTGTATTTTCTATCTTTTAAAATTCCTTTAACTTCATCATACTATAACAGAGCTTTAGTCAATTATATCAATATGATTATGACTAGAGATGTGTTAATACAAAAAAATCGAAATACTGGTTATTTTACTTTAGCAAATTCTATTGATAAAGGAACTGTCCATAATTTAGTTATTAATAATATATTGAAATTTTATATTTAGCCATGAACATTTTTAGAAATAATATAGATCAAATTAAGGTATTAACTTTCTTTTTTGCAATAATACTCTTTTACTCAATCTCAATTAGCTCTTGGAAGTATTCTGCCAAACAAAATCGCGATTCATATTTTTATCTTAACAAAATTTCTCAAGGAAAGATACATTCTCAATATCCGGAAATAAATAATCTAGATGAAAAATTGCTATTAGATTTATCTAAAAATAATTTATTACCTCTAATTAATAAGGATTCAAAAATTTCCATAAGTCTTGATCTAGAAGGTAAAATTATTGGATACAAAAGCTCTAAATCAAGAATGCCTAATTATTGGAATTCAGAATTTATAAAAAAGATTCTTAAAAAAAATAATCTTTTTTCTCTATCATTTAAGAGAGACCAAATCGTTAGTTTTAAACTTTTATGTTGAAATTAACGATTTGGTTTTTTATGAATATTTATATTATTCTGTTACACGATCTACAACAATACATTCTGTCGTAAGAATCATTCCGGCAATAGAACTAGCGTTTTGTAAACCAGATCTTGTTACTTTTGCAGGATCTATGATTCCTGCTTCGTACATATTACATAATTCCCCTACAGCAGCATTATATCCAATACTAAAATCACTATTCTTAATAGTTTCACAAATGATAGCAGATGACTTTCCGGTATTTTCTATGATTCTTTTTAATGGGCTTATCATAGCTTTTTCTACAATTAGTGCACCTACCAACTCATCGCCTTCTAAATTATCTTCAGCCCACTCTTGAAGATCGAGAGATAAGTGGACTAGAGTTGCTCCTCCACCTGGTACAATCCCTTCCTCTACAGCAGCTTTAGTCGCATTAATAGCATCTTCTAGACGCAACTTTCTGTCCTTGGTTGAGTCGACTTCTTATTTTGATAAGAAAGCCTCTCGTGTGAACCGTACGTGCGAGTTTCCCTGCATACGGCTCTCAGTTCATTTAGCTTTACTTCGCTAGCATGCGTTTTTCCCAATGTATGGGTTGGTATTGATGACAAGTCCTGTGTAAAACCTCTAAATTGCTTGGCTTCCAGTTCTTGTTATTACCATCGATGTGATGTAGTTCAATCCTATCCGTTGTTAGAAATCTAAGTTTGCATTGTTTACATTTACAATCTTGATTCTTCATAACTTTCAATAAGGGACCAGTATATAATTTAGAATTTCCTTTAGACCAGAAGACTAGGTCATTATCATAAACAGATCTTGATCCTTTTATAGACGGACATCTGTTTACTTTATATGAATGCCCATTAAAGATAGAATTTATAAACTCAGTGGCCTCACTACTAGTAGTATTACTATTCCCTGTAATACGTTTATATGTCCAGTTTCTAAGAGACCAAAGAGAACATTTGACCTGATTCATATCGCAGAATTGATGGTAATTCCACCAACCACGATAAATGGTTTTTGCCATTTTTATTCTATCCATCAGCTTATATCTAGTATCGCTAATAGTTGTTTTGACCTTTTGTTTCATGTTCTGTAGGTTATCCTTGGATGGATAGCAGACATACTTATTATTTCCGGATTTTACTTTTATATGCCACCCGAGGAAGTCAAAACCGCTTGTTGCAGGTACCAATCTTGTTTTCGCTTCATTGATCTTCAACCCTCTAGGTTTAAGAAATTGCTTTATTTTCTGAAGTAGTTCATTCCCGTCTTCATCTTTATTTAGAATAAATACCATATCGTCAGCGTAACGAAGTCCTTTCTGATGCCATCTAGATCGGTAGACCCATTCGTTATTTAGATCCTCGACACCATGCAAAGCTATGTTCGATAGAAGCGGAGAAATTATTCCTCCTTGTGGCGTACCGACAGAAGTAGTGTCTCGTTCTTTAAGAACGCCCGCCTTTAAAGCCGTCCAAAGAAACTTTCTGGCTGTACCAGGAAGGGTTACTAAAGACATAAGTTTTTCATGTTTTATGGTGTCGAAGCAACCTTCGATATCAACTTCTAAGATGGATTTAGTATAACCATTTGCATTTGACTTTAGATTTTGAAATAGTCTTCCCTGAATATCCCATGTAGAATGTCCAGGTCTAAAGCCATATGAACCGTCTCCCGCTTGCGCTTCGTATACGGGTTCAAGTGCGTATTTTATCAGACATTGCATCGCTCTGTCTTTTATAGTTGGTATACCTAACGGTCTTTTGTTACCATTACGTTTGGGAATGAATACACGACGTAATTTCTGGTGTTTCCAATTTCCCATTGAGCTAAGATCATCTGCTAATTTTAGACGTTGCTTTGAGTTTATGGAGCTAAATCCATCAACCCCAGCTGTTCTCTTGCCCATATTGAGTTGAGTAACTTGTCTAACAGATAGATATTTTGAGCATTTTGATCCAATTAATAAGCTTTGCAACTTCTTTACTGAACTAACATCATTTCTTTTCGCCGCTTTATATATCCGATGCTGAAGTCTGTAGAGATTACATTGGAATATTTTCCAAGGAAGGGCTCTCCATTCATCAGGTGAAACTTTCTGAGTTTTATCTGTCATTGAAATGACTCCTTCATTTAATATATTTCTATGAACCGGCGGGGAGTTACCCCCTTTCCTACCCGTCCTAAACCATAAAGAAGATTGAAATTCTTCCTACTCTCACGAGAGATCTCGGACGTTTCTTTTCGTTCCAAATATTGATTGTTTGTAGTTTTAGGTCTCCGCAATTCGCCTCTAACCGACTCAAGAGTGCATATGATGAAATGATGTCTATGCGAGTTTTATTGGTTAGTGTGTAATTACTTAAGGAACGAGTAACGCATTACACGAAACTAAGACGCTTTTGGGGCGGATTCAAAAATTTTAACCATTACTACCTGTCAAGGGGTAGTGTTACCTGTTACTTAGATATCTAATTCCCCCGTGTCTCCCAGCTTCATTTTGATGTTCAATCTCCATGTGGGCACGATTGACGTCACCTCCTCTCTAAGGGATTGGGCTTTCACCAATATCAATATTTAGTTATATAAGGCAATAAATTTCCATTACAGATTTTTATTGGGATATCCTTATTACTCTAGTTTATTTATGCATAAGCATATGTTGGACTAGAAACGAATCGCACCATTTCTGTCTCTGTCGCAGCTCCGACTTTTATAATAGCAACACCACCAGCCAATTTAGCTAATCTTTCTTGCAATTTTTCTCTCTCATATGATGAATCACTAGATTCAATTTGCCTTCTAATTTGTTCACATCTTGATCTTACTTCTTTTTCATTACCTTCTGCGATTATAGTTGTATTTTCTTTTGTAACTGTAACCCTTCTTGCTTGTCCTAGCATATCTAACTGTAAAGAGTCTAGACTAAATCCTGCATCCTCTGATATAACTTGACCTCCTGTAAGTATAGCGATATCTTCTAGCATTGACTTTCTTCTATCGCCGAATCCTGGAGCTCTCACTGCAACTACATTTACAATACCCCTTAATTTATTAACCACCAATGTAGCTAAAGCCTCTTTTTCAAAATCATCTGCAATAATCATGAGAGGTCTTGACGTCTTTGCAACAAGTTCTAATACTGGGACTAATTCTTGTTGAACAAGAGTTATTTTTTTGTCAGTTATTAAAATGTAAGGATTTTCTTGTAACACTTCCATTCTATCAGTATCAGTTACAAAGTATGGTGAGACAAAGCCTTTTTCAAAGCACATACCTTCTGTTATTTCCAACTCTGTTATAGTAGACTTTCCTTCTTCTAATGATATAACACCTTCACGACCTACTTTATCGATGGCATCGGCAATCATCTGTCCCGTTTCTGGATCATTTCCTGCTGATATGGATGCAACTTGTGTAATAGATTTTGTATCTTCAACAGGTCTTGAATACTCTGCTATTTGAGTAACTACAAATTGTGTTCCTTTTTCTATACCTCTTTTGATTGCTATTGGATTAGCACCTGCTGCAACGTTTTTCATTCCTTGTTTTACCATGGCATGAGCTAAAACTGTTGCTGTTGTTGTACCATCACCTGCCACATCATTTGTTTTGGATGCAGCTTGTCTAATTAAAGATACTCCAGTATTCTCAATATGGTCTTCTAATTCTATTTCTTTTGCAATTGTTACACCGTCGTTTACAATTTGCGGAGCTCCATACTTTCTTTCCAGGACGACGTTCCTACCTTTAGGTCCTAGAGTTACAGAAACTGCTTCGGATAAAATATCCATTCCTCTTTCTAAAGCTCTTCTAGCATCTTCTTGATACAGTATAATTTTACTCATAGTTTTTGGTATTTTTATTTCACTTGTAATATTTACTTGGTGATAAATGAGGCATTTCAAATCTAAAATAAAAAATAAAAGTTCTAAAATATCAAGATATTATAATATATTCAATTTCAAATAATGAAAAAAAATTTAATAACTTTGTCTTCTGATACTAATAGACCATTTCATTCAAAATATCGACCTAATTATTTTGATGATATAATAGGCCAAGAACATATTGTTTCTTATTTTAAGAATGTCATATTGAGTCGACGCATTAGTTTTGCTTATCTGTTCATCGGACAACATGGAGTAGGAAAAACTACGATGTCTAGAGTTATTGCGAAAGCTTTGAACTGTCGTCGATACTATGATATATCTAGCTATGATGCGTGTAATAAATGTGTCAATTGTATAAATATTACTCTGGGAAAATCTTTTGATATTCATGAGATTAATGCAGCGTTAAATACAGGAATAGATAGTATGAGAGATCTCATAGAGAAAATACAGTTTTCTTCAGTAAGCAGCTCATATAAAATCTGTATAATTGATGAAGCTCATATGTTAAGCGTAAATGCTTTTAATGCTTTGCTAAAGGTTCTTGAATCCCCTCCTAAGAATGTAGTTTTTATTTTAGCAACAACAGAAATAAAGAGAATTCCGAATACTATTACTTCACGGTGCCATAAGTTATTTTTTCTTCCAGTTAGTAAAATTAATTTAGCTTCATCCATTAGCAAGATAGTATGGATAGAAGGTGGAAATATAACAAATAAAGCATTACTGCATATACTTCATTCTTCAAAAGGCAGTTTAAGGGATGCTTTGAATTCAATTGATATGTTTATGACGAACAATATCAATATCACTGAGAGTCGGTGTTCTTTTTTATCTACTGAAATACCTTGCTCAGTTTCGAAATTGTTCTTTAGTTATTTAGTATCTGGTAATATTATTAGCACCTTGCAAGTTTCTGATTATATACAAAGTAAGAAATGGTCAGAGGATAATTTAATCATTCAAATTCAAACGATGCTAGAATATGAGATTATTAATAATAATTCATCATCTTTTAAAACTGAATATTTAGTTTCTATTTGGCAGGTATTATTAAAATATAATTCTCATAATTCTTCGAATATAATTTTTTCTTATTTCCTTATTGAATTAATGAAGATTCCCCTAAGATCAACTATTTTTAAAGAATCAAATAGTTCAGTTGGTAGAAAAAAAATTCTAAGTTTTATAAAAATGAAAAATATTTATATTTTTTGATGGCAAAAATGTTCATAAGGCATTGATAATATTCAATGAACTATGTTATTGTGATGTGTATGATAGTTTAGTGCTTGTAGCTCAGTGGACTAGAGCACGTGGCTACGAACCACGGTGTCGGGGGTTCGAATCCCTCCTTGCACAAGATTTTCTTAGTTTCTTATTATTTTTAAAAACCTACAAAAAAAGCTTGACATAGCTTTAAGGGGCTAGACGATAATGTCTTTGAATGGGGTGTCGCCAAGTGGTAAGGCAGCGGACTTTGACTCCGCTATTCGTAGGTTCGAATCCTGCCACCCCAGCTAACATAATAATGTATACCGTGATATGATGCTATCATCTGTAATTATATTTACATTATCTTTTACATTAAATAAAGAAGAATAAATAATAAAAATGGCGGTAATTCAATTTATACAGGGGGTAAATGAAGATGTTATTCCTGATGTCCGATTAACCAGATCACGTGATGGCAGTACAGGTACTGCGACTTTTCGTTTTGCCAATCCAAAGGTTTTAGAAGCTCAAACTACTAATAAGGGTACTATTACAGGAATGTATTTAGTAGACGAAGAAGGTGAGTTAGTTACAAGAGATGTTAATGCTAGATTTGTTAACGGTAAGCCACAAGGAATCGAAGCAGTCTACATTATGCAAAGTAAAGAAGATTGGGATAGATTTATGCGATTCATGGAAAGATATTCTGAAGATAATGGTTTAACTTTTACGAAAGCTAATTCAATGTAAGACTTGAATTTAGTATCTTTCTTTCTTTTGGCATCAAAGAAAAAAAATAAAATAAAAATTCTTTGATGCCATATATCACTTTATGTTTTTATTTCTTTATGTTATTATATTATTATAGGCGTGTGTGGCCAAGTGGTTAAGGCAGTGGGTTGTGGTTCCACTATTCGCGGGTTCGATTCCCGTCACTCGCCCTTTTTATTTAAATTTCTATAGTTTCCTAGTATTACTCTATTTGTAGATTTTGTTTTATGTAGTAATCTAGTTATGTAATTTTCAACATTACGCACACTCATATTTAATTTATGAGCAATATCTTTATTAGTTAATCCATTACTTACACCTAAGAGTATATTAATTTCTCTGGTTGTGAAATTTTTGTATTTTTCTAGGGAGCTAAATTTATAAATATCATTCCTAAGTTTCTTTATTTCATTTCTTATATTCAGAATATTTTGGATATTTTTCTTATCACATAGAATATTATCAATGATCGCAACTAATTCTTCAGGATCAAAAGGTTTTGCCAAATATGCCTTGCAACCCATCTTATATCCTTTAATTCTATCTTCTGTCATTCCCTTGGCAGTCAAGAAAATAAATGGTATATGTCCAGTTGTGGGAAGCGTTCTTAATTTTTTTACTAAATCATATCCATTTAAATTAGACATGAGAATGTCTATAACAATTAAATCAATGTTTTCATTATTAAGCCTATCTAATGCTGTTTTTCCAGACTCACAAACTATGACCTGAAATCCTTGTGTAACAAGATATCTTTTTATAGCTAATAAAAGTCTTTCTTCATCATCGATTACCATTATTTTTGAGGAATTACGTGAAAGTAGAATTGCTTCCTTTCTTTTTTCTTTCATTAGTAAGTTGCAGTTTTATTTTTTTCACTTATAATTAGTTGATAATATTATTAAATATTAAAGACTGTAGTATTTATATTCAAAGTATTCTTTATCTAATTCAATTTTTAATCTAGTTTTATTTTTATGGGAAAAGTTTACGATTGGTTTGAGGAACGTTTAGAAATTCAAGCAATTGCAGATGATGTAACAAGTAAGTATGTTCCACCACATGTTAATATTTTCTATTGTATTGGTGGTATTACTTTTACTTGCTTTATTATTCAAGTAGCAACAGGTTTTGCTATGACTTTCTACTATCGTCCTACTGTAGCAGAAGCATTTGCTTCAGTTGAGTATATTATGACAGAAGTAAACTATGGATGGTTATTTAGATCTATGCATAGATGGGCTGCAAGTATGATGGTATTAATGATGATTTTACACATCTTCCGTGTTTATTTAACAGGTGGATTTAAGAAACCAAGAGAATTGACTTGGGTAACAGGAGTTACACTGGCTGTCACAACAGTGTCTTTCGGTGTTACAGGTTATTCATTACCTTGGGACCAAGTAGGATACTGGGCTTGTAAAATTGTAACAGGAGTTCCAGAGGCTATACCTATTGTAGGTGGAGTTTTAGTAGAACTATTAAGAGGTAGTGTAAGTGTAGGACAAGCAACATTAACAAGATTTTATAGTGCACATACATTTGTTTTACCAGTTGTTGCTGCTGTTCTTTTACTTATTCACTTCTTAATGATCCGTAAGCAAGGGATCTCTGGTCCTCTATAGAAAAAATAAAATTATTGTCAAGGAGTTATTAAATGTCTGTATTAAAGAAGCCGGATTTAACAGATCCTAAGTTACGTGCTAAGTTAGCAAAAGGAATGGGTCATAATTATTATGGTGAGCCAGCATGGCCGAATGATCTATTATATATCTTCCCAGTTGTAATTTTAGGCACTTTATCTTGTATTATTGGTCTTGCTGTATTATCACCTTCTCCAATGGGTGAAAAAGCAGACCCATTTGCTACACCTCTAGAAATTTTACCTGAATGGTATTTCTTCCCTACTTTTAATTTATTAAGAGTTATTCCTAATAAACTTTTAGGAGTTCTATCAATGGCTGCTGTGCCTGCAGGATTAATTACAGTTCCGTTCATTGAAAGTATAAATAAATTCCAGAACCCTTTTAGACGCCCTGTTGCGATGACTATATTCGTATTCAGCGTATTTGTTGCTATTTGGCTTGGTATTGGTGCTTGCGTACCTATTACTGAAGCTCTTACTCTAGGTCTATTCTAATTTCTAATCTTCGTTGGATTAAATAGATTGTTATAAAAATAAGGAAAATGCAAAGGAGAGAAAGAAAACTCCTTTTTGCATTTTCCTTATTTTTATAACAATCTATTTAATTGCACATTTAGCTCCAGCAGCTTCTAGCTCTTTTTTCGCTCCTTCAGCATCTGCCTTAGGTACTGCAGCTTTAATAGTTTTTGGAGCAGCTTCTACTAAATCTTTCGCTTCTTTTAATCCTAAACCAGTAAGTGATCTGACAACTTTTAGAATAGCAATCTTTTTATCTGCTGGTACATCTTCTAGAATTAGGTCAAACTCTGTTTTTTCCTCAGGTTTTTCTCCACTATCCCCTGCTGATGCTGCAACCATTACCATACCACCTCCGACAGGTGCTGCGGCACTGACGTTGAAAGTTTCTTCGATTTGCTTAACTAGATCAGCGGCTTCTAATAATGTAAGAGATTTAAGTTGCTCTATAATTTCTTCTACTTTACTCATAATTTTTTATATATATCTTTATGACTTTGAATCAAGTGAGTTTAAATCATTATTTTAAGAGAAAACCTGATCTCTAAGATCGCTAATATCTAATTGTATTGATGGTCCCATAGTACTGCAAATGTATATGCTCTTCCAGTATTTTCCTTTAACTCCAGAAGGTCTATTTTTATCGATAGATTCTTGAAGAGCCTTAAGATTCTCTAATAAATCCTCTGTTTTAAAATCAGCTTTACCGAAAGAAACATGGACAACTCCTGTTTTATCTGCCCGATATTCTAATTTTCCTTTTTTAAATTCATTTACTGCAGCAGCAACATCTGAAGTAACAGTTCCAGATTTTGGAGATGGCATTAATCCTCGTGGACCTAAAACCTTACCAAGCTTAGCAATACTTGGCATTAAATCTGGTGTAGCTATTAATCGATCAAAATCTAACATACCTTTCATAATGTCTTGAACAAGATCTTGAGATCCAGCTATATCTGCACCTGCATCTAATGCTTGTTGGACTTTATCACCATCTGCTATAACCGCTACGCGAACTTTTTTTCCTGTTCCTTTTGGAAGAATTATCGTAGTTCTTAATTGTTGATCAGCAAACTTAGTATCTAGCTTTAAGCTTATGTGAACTTCGGCACTTTCATTAAATTTTGCTGTAGCTGTTTCTTTCAACAAATTTAAAGCTTCTATAGCTTTATAATTTCTTAATTCTACTTTTTGACGGATTTTTTCTACTCTATTGGATACTTTTGCCATTTTCTTTATTAGAATTCTTATACTAGTCTGAGATAGTAATTCCCATATTTCGAGCTGTTCCTTCTATGATTTTCATAGCAGCTTCAACGTTCCGAGTGTTAAGATCTGGAATTTTAGTTTCTGCTATTTCTTTTAATTGTTTTTGATTGATGCTTCCTACTTTTACCTTCTGTGGTTGTCCGGAACCTTTAGGTATACCTGCTGCCTTTTTTAATAGTATCGATGCAGGAGGTGTTTTCAGAATAAAAGTATAACTTTTATCCTCATACACCGTAATTTCTACCGGTATTATGAACCCGACTTTGTCTGCCGTTTTTGCATTATATTCCTTGCAAAAAGCAACGATGTTAACTCCTCTTTGTCCCAGAGCAGGGCCTATTGGAGGAGCAGGATTCGCTTTTCCAGCTTCTATTGCTAATTTAATTATACTGACAACTTTTTTGGCCATATTTTTTTTACCTTTTTTTGCACTTACTAATAAATAAAGATTAATTTTACCTTATACTTACTATGATATTATACTATGATTTTATTTGTGTAGAAAGGTTTATTGCTTTATTTATTTTATCTTTAATCACGCCCTGAAGGACTTGAACCCTCGACATCAGGTTTTGGAGACCTGCGTTCTACCAACTGAACTAAAAGCGCTGTTATTATTATAATCTTAATCTTTAAAATACGTCAACTTTTACTCAGCTTTGATTTTGCTTTAATTATGTTCTTATTAATTAAGATTTTTCTTACTTTTACAAATATATGTACTAAAATATTTTCCTAACTAGTTTCTGTTTTAAAAGAACTTAAATACTAATTTCAAAAAAAACATGCCCTTATCTTTACCTAACAGTAAGATAGCTGAACAGGTCATACTTACTCATATTCTACTTAATAAGCAAGGAACTGAGACTATTTTTAGCCGAATTTCTGCGGAGATGTTCTATTCAAGTGACTATAAAATTATTTATCAAGCAATTTTTGATCTAAAAAAGAATAGTATTGAAATTAATTTTGACACTGTTTGTAATGCTTTGGATGTTACTAACGTAAAAAAAAAATATATTTACGATTACAGTTCTTTATTAACTGAGTTAGTCAATCAATCTACAAAGGTTGGTGAATTAGAAAGTTACTTAATCCTTTTACTAGAAAAGTATTTGAGAAGAAAGCTCATTTTATCAATAGAGAAAATTTCTAAATTAGCGTATGATAATTCCCTATCGTTAGAAAATATTTTTGACCAAGCAGAACAACTATTATTCGACGTAACTCAAAAAAAAACTAACTTAGGCTTGTTACCTGCTTCAGAAGTCTTACTAGAGACCTTTCTTGATTTAGAAAAAAGATCTAAACAAGGACAACTCATAGGTGTACCATCCGGTTTTTTTGATCTTGACCTATTAACTCAAGGCTTTCAAAAATCTGATCTTATAATAATTGCTGGTAGACCTTCTATGGGAAAAACAGCTTTTGCTCTTAGTATTGCTAGAAATGTTGCAGATCTACAGCCTTTTCCAGTAGTGGTGTTCAGTCTCGAAATGTCACGAAACCAGATTATTTACCGCTTACTATCTAATGAATCTGGTATAAGTAACTCTAAACTTCGTTCTGGAATTATTAAATCTAATGAATGGCGATTAATTAGTAAAGCTATTAATTCGCTTTCTGATCTTAATATTTATATTGATGACAAATCAGACATAAACATTTCAGATATAAAAATAAAATTAACTAATCTAAAATTGCGTTTCGGTAGTCTTGGTATCATTATTATTGATTATTTACAGTTAATTTCTGATATTCAAGTTAAAGATAGTCGTGTACAAGAGTTATCTCGTATTACTCGAAATTTGAAGTTATTAGCTAAAGAGTTTAATGTCCCAATAATTGTTCTATCACAGTTGAGTCGTAATGTCGAATCTAGAACTAATAAACGACCTCTATTATCAGATCTTCGTGAAAGTGGTTGTTTTTCGAAGTCTACTACTGTGTACCATTCTTTTCAAAAAATTAGTGCAATAACATCGATTCTTGAATTCAATAAAACAATTGTTTCGTTAGTTGGGATAAAGAATGTGAAGAAAAAAATGTTACCTATACCTTCTAATATTAAGTCTTTATTTTCAACAGGTAATTATTTAATGTATACTATCATTGCTTTTGGTCATTATGAAATAAAACTAACCAAAAATCATAAAATTTTAACACAGTATGGTTGGATAAAAGTTGATTCTCTCTCGAAAATAGATTTGATTTCTCTTATAGATAAATATAATTTCCTTTGGAGGCAAAATACTTTTTCTTATATAAAAATGTTTTCATTTTTCACTTTTGTACAAATCAATAAACTTTTTCCCAGTAACCAAGAAAGAGTATATGATTGTTGGCTACCTTCAACTAACAATTTTATTGCTAATGGCTATGTTTTACACAATTCAATAGAACAAGATGCTGATTTGGTTTTAATGATATATAGAGATAAATACTATAGTAATGAAAATGATAAAAATGATATTACTGATATTATTATAGCCAAACACAGAAATGGACCAGTAGGAACTATTAATTTAGTTTTCAATTCCAGTACTGCTAACTTTGACAATATTGTTAATTGATTTATTGCCAGGAACCAGGGTTGAACTGGTGACACGTGGATTTTCAATCCACTGCTCTACCAACTGAGCTATCCCGGCATATAAATAATATAGCACCTTATTATTTATTTGACAAGTTAGCAGTAAGTTTCATCTTAAATAAGATTAAGATGAAACTTACTGTTATTTTAATTTTGAGCTAACTCTAGTTTATCACCTAATAAAACTTGAACTTTACCTTCATCATCTACATCCATTACAGCTGTATCACCTTCTTGTATTTTTTCAGAAAGGAATTCTTCAGATAAAGTATCTTCCAATAATCTCATAACTGCTCTTCTTAGTGGTCGCGCACCATAAATCGGATTAAATCCTTCATCTATCAAATGACTCTTAAATCTTGCTGTTACTTCTAACTGTATACCTTTTTCTGAAATTCTATTAAAAACTTCTTTTAACATAATTTCAGCAATTTGACCAACTTCATCTTTCGTTAATTGTCTAAATACAATAATTTCATCTAGTCGGTTTAAGAATTCTGGTCTGAAATATTGTTTTAGTTCCTCATTTACTAAACTTTTTATTCTATTATACTGTGAATCACCTGGATCGTCAGATAATTCAAATCCTAAACCTCCACCGCCTTTTTCAATAACTTTTGAACCAACGTTTGAAGTCAGAATCAATAAAGTATTTTTAAAATCAACAGTTCTTCCTTTAGAATCTGTTAACCTACCATCTTCTAATATTTGTAGAAGTAAGTTGAAAACATCAGGATGTCCTTTTTCAATTTCGTCAAATAATACGACAGTATAAGGTCTTCTTCTTACAGATTCCGTCAATTGACCACCTTCGTTATATCCTACATATCCAGGAGGTGAACCAATTAGTTTTGAAACAGTATGACGTTCCATATATTCGGACATATCCAATCTTACCATCGCTTCTTCAGAACCAAAGAAATATGATGCTAGTGCTTTTGTTAGCTCTGTTTTACCAACTCCTGTTGGACCAGAGAAAATAAAACTTGCGATCGGTCTGTTAGGATTTTTAAGTCCGACTCTTGCTCTTCTTATAGCTTTAGAAACAGCAACAACAGCTTCATCTTGTCCAATGATTCTACCATGTAGTGTATCTTCCATTTGAAGTAGCTTTTCAGATTCACTTCTAGTCATCTTATTAACAGGAATTCCTGTCCATGCTGCGACGATCTGAGCAATATCCTCTTCAGTTACAATAGATACCTCTTTAGCAGTATCTTCTTCTCCCTTTTTACTTTGTGCTATTGCTGCAATTTGAGCTTTGATCTCCATTTCTCTATCTCTTAACTGACCTGCTGTTTCAAAATCTTGACCTCTAACAGCCTCATCTTTTTGTTTAAGTACTTCTCTTAATTCTTTGTCTAATTCTCTAGCTGCAGGTGGCAATTGAGAGTTCATTAATCTTACTCTAGATCCAGCTTCATCTATTAAATCAATAGCTTTGTCAGGTAAGAAGCGATCTGCTATATATTGATCTGCAAATTTTGCTGCAGCCGTAAGAGCTTCATCTGATATGACTAATTTGTGGTGTTTTTCGTATCTATCACGTAAACCATATAATATTTCAATAGTTTCTTCTACGCTAGGTTCGCCTACCATTACAGGTTGGAAACGTCTTTCTAAGGCTGAGTCTTTCTCAATATGCTTTCTATATTCTTCTAGAGTTGTTGCTCCAATACATTGCATTTCTCCTCTTGCAAGTGCTGGTTTTAATATGTTAGCAGCATCTATAGCACCTTCTGCTGCTCCTGCTCCAATCAGTGTATGTACCTCATCGATAATTAAAATAACGTTATTCGCGACTCTAATTTCATCTATAATTTTTTTTAATCTCTCTTCAAATTCACCTCGATATTTTGTACCTGCAACTAATAATCCAATGTCCAATGTTACAACTCTTTTATCTTCTAAAATATCTGGAACATCACGATTAATAATTCTTTGTGCTAAACCTTCTGCAATAGCAGTTTTACCTACTCCTGGTTCTCCTATTAAAATAGGATTATTCTTTGTTCGACGTCCTAAGATTTGGATAACTCTTTCAATTTCTTTTGATCTACCTATTACAGGATCTAATTTTCCTTCTGCAGCTTTTTGAGTTAAATTGCTACCAAATTCTTCAAGAGTAGGTGTTTTACCTTTGTTTTGACCACTTCCTGTACTAACTTCTGCAGTATCACCTAACAGTCTTATAACTTGAGTTCTAACCTTTGATAGATCTAAAGCTAGATTCTCTAAAACTCTTGCTGCTACGCCTTCCCCTTCTCGAATTAATCCAAGTAAAAGGTGTTCAGTTCCAATATAATTATGACCAAGCTGTCTTGCTTCTTCCAGCGAAAGTTCTAAAACTTTTTTTGCTCTTGGAGTAAAAGGGATCTCTACTGCTACGAAACCTGATCCTCTACCAATAATTTTTTCTACTTCGACCCTAGCGTCTTTAAGGTTTACTCCCATTGATTTTAATACTTTGGCAGCAATTCCTGTTCCCTCTCCGATTAGTCCTAAAAGTATTTGTTCAGTTCCTACAAAGTTATGACCTAAACGTCTAGCTTCTTCTTGAGCTAACATAATTACTTTTATCGCTTTTTCCGTAAAACGTTCAAACATAGATTTATGGTTTGATATATTCCCATTACCTTTGATAGATACATTGTATTATGAAACCTGATTTTTATGTAAATTTATTTATTACTAAACAATGTATTTATTAACTTATAAGCTTTTTTTAATATACTTTCTGAAAAAAAATGCATTATTATATTTTTGTATTCATTACAACATATAAAAAAAACAAATCATGAACTTAAAAGTTTCTATTGATCCATCATGTATTAAAAAATTAGAAAGTACTTACATAAATTCTAATGTACCAAAAATCTTAGTTGGTGATACTGTAAAAATAGGTGTTTCTATTACAGAAGGAAATAAGGAAAGAATTCAATTTGCACAAGGTGTTGTAATTGCTAAAAGTAATGCAGGGTTAAATACCACAATAACAGTTAGAAAAGTAATGCAAGGTGTCGGTGTGGAAAGAATTTATTTGGTCAATTCTCCAAAATTAAAAACAATAGAGATTTTACGTTCATCTAAAATTCGTAGAGCTAAACTGTACTATTTACGTGATAGATCAGGTAAAGCTACTCGTTTAAAGCAAAGCTTTAAATAAGGAGAAAGCATTTTTTTAGAAATAGTGATGAAATAATACCTTATTTTCATTACTATTTCTAAGAGAAAGTATTGTTTTTTTGATTTTTCTATGGTAGGTTAAATGTTAGAAAAAAGGGTCGATGCCCGAGTGGTTAAAGGGGGCGGACTGTAAATCCGCTGGCTACGCCTACGTTGGTTCAAATCCAACTCGGCCCATTTTAAAAGCAGGGTGTCAGTAAAAATTACTGATATCCTACTTTTTGTTATAATTTTTAAACTCCAATCATTTGTGCATTACTCTTTCCAGGTGCAACCATAGGATAACAATTTTCATCTGGTACAACCTTTATATCAACTAATATAGGTCCGTCGTAGTCCAATATTTCTTTGATATTATCATTTAGATCCTGTCTGTTGTTAATTGACATACCTCGTATACCGTATGACTCCGCAACTTTAACAAAATTTGGTGCTCCTTTTTCCATATTAGAATGTGAATATCTTTCACCATAGAATGCTTGTTGCCATTGTCTTACCATACCTTGCCATTTATTATTAATGATAATAATTTTGATAGGCAGACCGTACTGGGCAACGGTTCCTAGTTCTTGGATATTCATTTGAAAACTTGCATCACCAGATATACAGATAACTTGTTCATCTGGATGTGCAACCTGCGCTCCTATAGCAGCAGGTAATCCATATCCCATTGTTCCTAATCCAGCACTGGTTAACCATCTCCTTTGACTAGTCTTGATAAATTGAGCTGCCCACATCTGGTGTTGTCCAACGTCTGTAGTAAAATATGCTTTATTTGAGTTAGAACTAATTTGCGATATTACTTCCTGTGGTGATAAATTACTGGCATTTTTTGGAACTAAAAGAGGATACTCATTTCTCCATCGATTCAGTCTATTTCTCCACGCTTTTACTTGCTCAAGATCTACATTTCCTTCTTTTTTTAACAATTCTAATAAATCTTGAATAAACTCTCTTACATCTCCTACTATACCAACTTGAGGAGTACGGTTTTTACCAACCTCTGCTGGATCGATATCGACATGTATTACTTGCGCATGGCATGCAAATTCATCTAATTTTCCTGTAACTCTATCATCAAATCTTGCACCTAGAGCAATCAATAGATCGCATTCACTGACTGCATAATTAGCATAAACTGTTCCATGCATTCCTAACATACCCAAAGATAAAGGATGATTCTCATTGATTATTCCTTTACCCATTAATGTTGTTGCAATCGGTATCTCTAAGTAGTTCACAAGTTCTGAAACTTCTTTATATGCATCAGAAACGATTGCCCCTCCGCCAACATAAAGTAAAGGTTGGCTCGACTGTCTAATTAGATTGGCAGCTTGTGTAATCTTTTTTTGATCATGCTTTATTATAGGAGGACAACCCGATAACTTCACATCTCCTGGATTAACATGAAAATAGTCAAATTTTTCTAATCCAACATCCTTCGGTATGTCTACTAAAACTGGACCAGGACGTCCATATTTAGCAATAAAAAAAGCTGCAGCAATAGTTTTTGCCATATCATTGGTGTTTCTGACAACGTATGAGTGTTTTACTATTGGTAAAGTTACGCCAAAAATATCAACTTCTTGGAATGCATCTGTACCTATAAATGATCTTCCAACTTGTCCAGTAATGCAAACAATAGCTACTGAATCCATATGCGCTGTCGCAATTCCAGTTACTAAATTAGTTGCACCTGGTCCTGAAGTTGCAAAACACACTCCTACTGCTCCCGTAGCTCTTGAATATGCATCACTTGCATGTGCAGCTCCTTGTTCATGTCGTACTAAAATATGTTCTATGAAACCTTCCTGTTCCCATGCATATAGCTCATCATAAATAGGCAATATGGCTCCGCCAGGATATCCAAAAATATGTTTAACTTTATGACGAACTAAACTATCTATTAAAGCAAATGCTCCTGTTGTATCCCTTTTTATTAAATTATTTGAAAGCATTTTGATGTTCTTGTTTACAATATTCCTCTTAATGTATTTTGTCTTTCTTACTCTAAACTTAACATAGCTTTTAACGTGCTCCCTATGAACACTATTAAACTACCAAAAGCAAATAAGAACACTACTGCTGTTTGTGGCTTACGTAATAAATTTAAAGCTGGGCCGAATATAATCAGTAATAAACCAATGACTGAGGAGATAAAGAACCTTGGAAACCGCAAAACATTTTCCCAGAAAGTAGGCATATATTTATTTTTTATACTTGAATAAAATCCTAGGTAATAATTATTATATTACTATCTTTATTTCTTATTTTCGACTCTAAAAGTAAGAATACTAAAAAAAATCATTGTAATTTTTACTACTCAATATAAAAAAAAGAAATTTTATTGCCTCACGTTAATTTAAGTGATAGTATTTATCTATACAAGGCTTAGTAGCTCAGTGGTTAGAGCAGGGGACTCATAAGCCCAAGGTCGCAGGTTCAAATCCCGCCTGAGCCAGTCTATGAAAAAAAAGTTTTTTCTCTTCTATTTTTAATAAATTTGATGTACTATTTACATTAGTTATATGTATAAAGGAGAGGTGGCTGAGTGGTCGAAAGCGTCGGATTGCTAATCCGATGTACGAGTCAATTGTACCGAGAGTTCGAATCTCTTCCTCTCCTAACTAATTATGAATTGAGAATATATAATTATTTTCATTGACAAAAAAATAATTAGATTAGAATATATTTCTAGATATTAAAATGGGGTTGTAGTTCAATTGGTTAGAGCACCGCCCTGTCACGGCGGAAGTTGCGAGTTCGAGCCTCGTCAATCCCGTAAAAATAAATAGAGAATGAGGAGTGTCACTAATATTGTGACACTCCTCATTCTCTATTTATTTCTTATAATTGAGATTTATAATTTGCTTTTTCAGGTAGTGGAGTGTATTCCGCTACAATACTTCTAAATTCTTCCCCGCTAATAGTTTCTTTTTCTATAAGAATGTCAACAAGCTGATCAATTACAACTCTATTGTCTTTAATTATTTGTATTGTCTCATCGTGACAATGTTGAATTATAGATCTTATCTGCATATCAATTCTTGATGCAACATCCTCTGAATACTGAGAGCTGCCACCCATAGATCTTCCTAGAAAAGGATCTGAACCTTGACTTTCTAATGCTAATGGGCCAATATTTGACATACCAAATCTTGTTACCATTTGCCTAGCCATTGATGTTACTTGTTGTAAATCATTACCAGCTCCAGTAGTTACTTCTGGATATCCAAAAACAACTTCTTCTGCAGCTCTTCCACCTAGTGCCCCCATTATTCGAGCTAAAATTTGTGACCTAGAAGTTAAAGATTGATCATCCGATGGTGTAAACCACGTTAATCCTTTTGCTTGGCCTCTTGGAATTAGCGTCACTTTTTGTACGGCGTCATGATGCTTTAGTAAAGTACCAACTATGGCGTGGCCAACTTCATGATATGCTATTAACCTCTTTGTTTTACTATCCACTAATGCTGTACCTTCCATTCCTGCAATAACTCTGTCAATGGCTGCGTCAACTTCTGACATTGTAGTTGCATCTTTACGTCTTCTTGCTGTAAGTATGGCAGCTTCATTCAGTAAATTTGCTAAATCGGCACCTGAAAATCCAGGAGTCCTTTTAGCTATAACTCCAAGAGAAACTTCGTCAGCTAGTTTCTTGTTCCTTGCGTGAACGTTAAGGATTTCTAATCTTCCTTTTACATCTGGGACATCTACTGTAACCTGTCTATCAAATCTTCCTGGACGTAATAGAGCCGAATCAAGAACATCTACTCTATTTGTTGCTGCTATAACAATAACACCTGTATTTCCTTCAAAACCATCCATTTCAGTAAGAAGTTGATTTAGTGTCTGTTCTCTTTCATCATTTCCACCACCAATTCCTGTTCCTCTTTGACGACCTACCGCATCTATTTCATCTATAAAAATTATGCATGGTGAGTTTTCTTTAGCTTTTTTAAATAAGTCCCTTACTCTTGAAGCTCCAACACCTACAAACATTTCAACAAATTCTGAACCTGAAATACTAAAGAAAGGCACACCTGCTTCTCCTGCTATAGCTTTTGCTAATAAAGTCTTACCAGTTCCAGGAGGTCCAACTAACATTACTCCTTTAGGAATTTTAGCACCTACTGCTGTAAATCTTTCTGGTCTTTTTAGAAAAGAAACAACTTCTTCGAACTCTTCTTTAGCTTCATCGACACCTGCCACATCAGCAAAAGTTACTCCTGTCTTAGCCTCCATTTGGAATCTTGCTTTTGATTTACCAAAATTCATAGCTTGTCCAGGACCACCTGGCATGTTGTTGGATCTTCTGAACAGAAATGCCAGTCCCCCAATTAGAGCCATTGGGAATATAAGGTTCCCAAGAACTCCCCAGCTTGAATTTCCATCGACACTAGGATGAGCATCAATATCAACATTAGCTTTTCTTAATTTAGTAATCAGTTCTGGGGCTGCTGCAGGTAATTCAACTCTGATCCTTTGTATTCTATTTCCTAATTCAGGCCCAATAGCTTCTACTATTGCAGTATGCCCATCATCGTATAGATCAACTCTTTTAACCCAACCCATGTTTAGGTATTCTAAAAAACGACCATAAGTCATTCTTGAACTAGCAATATTCTTACCAAATTCTGTATTATTTGATCCTAAGAAACCTTGCCACACAAAAAATATTATCACTAGTGCTGGTAATGACCACAACAATATATTCTTCCAGGATATTTTCATAACTAACTGCTTTATTAATTGGATAATTAGATTTCATTTTAAATGATTTTTTTTACAATAATACTTAACTTGTAGCTAGCTTTTCTTTTTTCCTATGTATTTAAATGAAATTTTTTCATTGTCTTTTTTTTGTAAGAAAATACTTCTTTTTTTTTCTTGTTTAGATTTCTTAATTAATTTTGTACATTAGAAAAAAAATTAGTAAGATCTTAGTTATAAAGAATTTTTTATTAACAATCTCAATATGGTTAAAAGAGGAGCAAAGGTTCGAATTTTACGTAAAGAATCATATTGGTATCAAGATGTAGGTACCGTTGCTACTATTGATACGAGTGGTATAAAATACCCTGTAGTTGTTCGATTTGACAAAGTTAGTTACAGTGGTGTAAATACAAACAATTTTTCTCTTGAAGAGGTTATTGAAGTTAATTAAAAGAAAAAAAATTAAGCTCTAGACTAGTTTAATAGTCTAGAACTTTTACGAAGTTGTATTCATTGTTTCTACTAACTTCCTAAACTAGCCCAATCTACATCTACATTTTCAATTATTAGTGATGAATTGTAAATCTGTAAGATGATTAGCAAGAAAAGAAAGAATAATAACATAACAAAGCCCATAATAGGTGTTGTACCCCATCCTGGAGCAACTTTTCCGTACTCAGAGTTAAGAGGTCTTAACAGTTCGCCCAATCTTGTTCTTAGTGCCATTGTTATACTTAGTAACGAATTTTTTTTGTTTTTACATTAGTACATAAACAAGTATCCTTTGCATTATTTTGATTAGTTGTTTTCATAATATTGCCTTCACCGTTTATATCTTTGTAAAAGATTTATTGCTGATAAGTTCTTTTCTCTTTAAAATTTTATAGAGAAATTAGTCTATTTCCAATATATCATCTTCTTTGAATATTAATCCACAATGTTTACATTTGCATTGTTGTTCAAGTATCAACTAAATAATAATGTAAAAATTCTTCCAACTATCTGTACATCACACTAATATGTCTGTCATATTTCTTCCGATATTCATATTTTCAGCTTTATAATTGTTTAACTATGTTTTTGTTCGTTTTATTTTACTAATAATTGTAATTTCTTACTAAGTAAATTTAGTAGTCCATTCTTCATTTACAATTACTTCGATATGTAGTTTTCATATCTCCAATGAATGATATTTGTTATTCAATGGTATAAAATTTGATTTTTTCAGGTAATTGCAATTTGAGTTATAATAACAAATACAAACTATCATTCATTTGTAAATGTGTTTTACATGATAAAAGATCATGTAAAACACTATATTTGATGCAATGAATTATAGAAAGTGAATAATATTATAAAATAATTGATTTCAAAGCTTGCCTTACTATGGAAACTGCAACAGTTCTTATAATTTTTATTGCTAGTCTTTTACTTGGACTAACAGGTTATTCTGTTTACACCGCTTTTGGTCCTGGATCAAGAGAACTAAGAGATCCGTTTAATGATCACGAAGATTAAAAAATATGACTGGAAGTATTTAGTAATACTCCCAGTCATATTTTTTTTAAACACAAATTATTACTTCTTTGCAATTCTTGGTGGATCTCTAAAGAACACAGATGCAAATAGTACCGCTAAAGTACCGATAAGTAAAAAAGTATATACAAGTGTTTCCATGTTTTTTCCGAATAGATATTATTATATTATGAGTGTAATTTTAATAGATATACTATACTACACGACACCTTGCTTCTTAGTACTGCTATCACCAAGCTTTTGGAAAGCACCAAATTCTACTTGCTCAGTAACCTCAGCTCCAATACCACTAAATACATCTCTAAATAGAGTTCTAGAACCATGCCATAAGTGACCTAGGAAGAATAGTAAAGCAAAATTAGCATGTCCGAATGTGTACCAACCACGTGGGCTACTTCTAAATACACCATCAGATTCTAATGTTGTTCTATCAAACTCCATAACTTCACCTAGTTGTGCTTTACGTGCATACTTCTTCACTGTTGGTGCATCAGAGAAAGATTGTCCATTTAGCTTTCCGCCGTAGAAGTTTACATTTACCCCTACTTGCTCAATACTGTATTTAGACTCAGCTCTTCTGAATGGAATGTCGGCACGTATAATACCATCTTTATCTACTAAGATAACAGGGAATGTTTCAAAGAATGCTGGCATTCTTCTTACAGTTAATTCTCTACCTTCTTTGTCTGTAAAAACAGGGTGTCCTAACCATGCTTCAGCAATTCCATCACCTTTGTTCATTGGACCTGCACGGAATAAACCGCCTTTCGCTGGGTTGTTTCCTACATAATCATAGAATGCTAGTTTATCAGGAATTCTTGACCATGCTTCATTTAATGATAGACCTTCATTTAATGAATTTTCAACTCTTCTTTCAATTTCTTGTTGAAAGTATCCACTATCCCATTGATATCTTGTAGGACCAAATAGTTCGATAGGCGTTGTAGCACTACCGTACCACATTGTACCTGTAGTAATGAATGCAGACCAGAAAACTGCAGCAATACTGCTAGATAGAACAGTTTCAATGTTACCCATACGAAGTGATCTATATAGTCTTTGAGGTGGGCGTACTGCTATGTGGAAAACTCCAGCAATGAATCCAAGAATTCCAGCAGCGATGTGGTGAGAAGCAACTCCAGAAGGGTTAAATGGGTTGAATCCTTCTGGTCCCCACGCAGGAGCTACTGGTTGTACTTTACCAGTAATTCCATAAGCATCTGATACCCAAATACCCGGTCCCCATGCTCCTGTAACGTGGAAAGCACCAAATCCGAAACATAAAACTCCAGATAGTAGTAAATGAATGCCAAAAATCTTAGGTAAATCAAGAGCTGGGTTTCCAGTTCTTGGATCTCTGAACAATTCTAAATCCCAGTAAACCCAGTGCCAAACAGCAGCTAAGAATAATAATCCTGAAAGTCCAATGTGAGATAATGCCACGCCTTCGTAACTCCAAAAACCTGGGTTTGATATACTTTCACCAGTGATACTCCACCCTCCCCAAGAGTCTGTTACACCAATTCTAGTCATGAAAGGCATTACAAACATACCTTGTCTCCACATAGGGTTAAGAACTGGATCTGAAGGGTCAAAAACAGCTAATTCATATAATGCCATTGATCCAGCCCATCCTGCTACTAGCGCTGTATGCATTAGGTGAACAGCAATTAATCTTCCTGGGTCATTTAAAACAACCGTATGTACTCTATACCAAGGTAGTCCCATTGACTACTCCTTTTATTTTCTTATTTTATTTAATAAACTTTCTTACTTTTCAATATTATAGAATAAGAAATGATATTTATTAATATAAAATTTATCACTTGTTTATAAACTTAGTGAATTTTTTTAGAGATACTATACTAATTAATCCTTATAAAAGTTGATTTTATTGAGATCCTATATTATAAGTATTATTAGGAATGAGAATAAAGTAATCCTATTTTGTTCTTTTCTTTTCAAGTATTAAGATTGTCATTATCATAAATGCACTCGAATTGCGCACATGAAGCATTAATTGCTTAGTTTTTCTAAGTTTAATGATCATTTAAAAAGAAATAAATATTATCTTTTCAAATATAAAGGAGGTCAAAATATGGCGAGTTACAAAATTAAATTATCTGGTGGTGGTGTTGATGCAACTATTACTTGTCCAGATGACCAATATCTTTTAGATGCAGCTGAAGAGCAAGGCATTGATTTACCTTACTCTTGTAGAGCTGGTGCTTGTTCTACTTGTGCTGGTAAGGTAACTGCTGGTACTGTTGATCAGTCTGATCAATCTTTCTTAGATGATAGTCAAATTGGTGATGGTTTTGTTTTAACTTGTGTTGCTTACCCAACATCTGATTGTACAGTTCTTGTACACCAAGAAGAATCTTTATACTAAATTTTTAGTACAATGAAAAAGCAGTCTTTTATAACCATCAGATTATAAAAGACTGCTTTTTCATTGTACTAAAAATTTCCTAAAGTCTAACATCTATATCAATACCAGAAGGAAGATCTAATTTCATTAAAGAATCTATTGTCTTTGATGATGGGTCATAGACGTCAATAATTCGTTTATGTATCCTAACTTCAAAATGTTCTCTTGAGTCTTTGTTGACATGAGGAGATCTTAAAACGCAGTAAATTTTTCTTCTAGTAGGTAATGGAATTGGCCCCATAGTTAAAGAGTCAGTTCTTGCTGCCGTATCGATAATTTTTTCACAAGATTCGTTCAGAAGTGAAACTTCATAACTTTTAAGTCGTATACGAATTTTCTGCTTTTGCATTTTATAATTATTTGTTTTATTTTCCTTATTCTAAGATATTAGATACAACACCTGCTCCAACTGTTCTTCCACCTTCTCTGATTGCAAAACGCATTCCTTTTTCAATAGCAATTGGGTGAATTAATTGTGCTGTCATTTTTATTCTATCTCCAGGCATTACCATTTCTGCAGCTGAACCATCATCAGATGTAAACTGTGCAATCGTACCGGTTACATCTGTAGTTCTAACATAGAATTGTGGTCTGTATCCAGTGAAGAAAGGAGTATGTCTACCACCTTCTTCTTTTGTTAATACATAAACTTCACCTTCGAATTTAGTATGAGGTTTTATGGCACCAGGTGCTGCCATAACCATACCTCTTTCTATGTCTGTTTTTTGAATACCACGAACTAGAACTCCAACATTATCTCCAGCTAAAGCTTCTTCTAAACTCTTTTGGAACATTTCTAGTCCTGTAATAGTAGTATTACGTGTTTCGCGTAATCCTACAATCTCAATGTTATCTCCTACTTTTGCTTTACCTCTCTCAATACGACCAGTGGCAACTGTTCCACGTCCTGTAATAGAGAATACGTCTTCAACTGCCATCAAGAATGGTTTGTCAATTTCCCTTTCTGGATCTGGAATATATTCATCTATTTTATCCATTAATGCATAAATAGAATCGACCCATTTATCCTCACCTTTTTTAATATTAGGATTCTTAGCAATGGCTTCAAGCGCTAATAAAGCTGATCCAGAGATAAAAGGAATTTCCTCACCTGGAAAATCATATTTATCAAGTAGTTCTTGTACCTCTAATTGTACTAATTCTAGTAACTCCTCATCATCTACCATGTCAGCTTTATTCAGGAATACAACGATGTATGGTACACCAACTTGTTTTGCAAGTAAGATGTGTTCACGAGTTTGTGGCATAGGTCCATCTGCGGCTGAGCAAACAAGAATAGCTCCATCCATTTGTGCAGCTCCTGTAATCATGTTTTTAACATAGTCTGCGTGGCCTGGACAATCTACGTGTGCGTAGTGACGCTTAGCTGTTTCGTATTCCACGTGTGCAGTATTAATAGTAATACCTCTAGCTCGTTCTTCTGGAGCTGAATCGATTTCATCGAACTGCTTACTAACACCTGTAAAGGAAGCTAGTGCACATGATATTGCAGCTGTTAAAGTTGTTTTTCCATGGTCTACATGACCGATTGTACCAATATTGACGTGTGTTTTTTTACGATTAAATTTTTCTCTTGCCATTTTAAAAGATTATATATTTTGTATGTTATACACTCTTGTTGCTTTTGTGTTATCTATTTAGAAACGGTAGCTTGCGAATGCCTTGTTAGCTTCTGCCATGCGATGAATTTCTTCTCTTTTTCTAATTGAGTTTCCTGTCTCATTGGCTGAATCTATTAACTCATTAGCTAATTTTATTGCCATACTTTTTCCAGCTCTTTCTCTAGAATACTTAGTTATCCAACGTAAAGCCAGATTTGTACCCCTAAAAGCTCTCACTTCCATTGGGACTTGGTATGTAGAACCACCTACTCTGCGTGCTTTTACTTCAACTAATGGAGTAACTTTACGGATAGCCGATTCTAAAACTGTAAGTGGCTCTTCTCCAGTTTTTTCTTTGATTATGTCAAATGCTTGGTATATAATTCTTTGTGCTAAATGTTTCTTTCCTTCTTTCAAAATTCTCACAGTTAGCATACTAACTAATCTACTGTTATAAACAGGATCTGGAACAGCTAATTTCTTTTTTGTAGTTGTACGTCTTGACATATTTTTTTCGAATTTTTCCTAATTTTAAATATTATTCCTTTGGTTTCTTAGCTCCGTATTTAGAACGGCTTTGCTTTCTGTTTTTTACACCTGAAGCATCTAATGTCCCTCTAACTATGTGATATCTTACACCCGGTAAGTCCTTAACTCTTCCTCCCCTTAAGAGAACTACTGAATGTTCTTGGATATTATGTCCAACTCCTGGTATGTAGGCAGTTACTTCAAATCCTGAAGTTAAACGAACTCTGGCAACTTTTCTTAGTGCAGAATTTGGTTTTTTCGGAGTAGTTGTATAAACTCTAGTACACACACCTTTTCTTTGAGGGCAACTTTTTAGTGCAGGTGATTTAGTTTTCTTTTTTATCTTTTTACGTTCTGACCTAATTAGCTGTTGAATAGTTGGCATATTTTGCTGTTGTATTATTGATGATTATCTAAGAGTTTCTGTCTTATTACTTAGACTTTTACCTGATAATTGGAAAAATATCTAGAACTATCTAGACATTCCATATTTCTTCATGAATTTCTCAACTCTACCTTCTGTATCTAAAATAGCAGATGACCCTGTATAAAAAGGATGATTACCTGACCATATATCTACGTTTAATTCTGGTTTCGTTGAACCAATTGTCATTACTAACTGACCATCACAAAAAACTTTTGCTTCATCGTACCATTTAGGATGAATGTCTTTTTTTGGCATATTTGAATACTTTTTATTTTTAAAATATAGAAATCATTATCTCTTTGAGAACTGAGGCGCTTTTCTTGCCTTCTTCAGTCCATACTTTTTTCTTTCAATTTTTCTTGAATCTCTAGTTAAATAACCTTCAAATTTAAGAGCTGTTCTATTCTCTGGATTGATTTTACATAAAGCCCTAGCTAGTCCTAATCTTATAGCTTCTGTTTGACCAGTTAATCCACCACCATGTGCATTAACATAAATATCATATTTCTTTTCTAATCCTAAAGTGCTAAGTGGAGATGTAGAAATACGAATATAATTTGGGCTATATTGTAAATAAGTCTCACTTGTCACTCCATTTATTAGCATTTTTCCAGATCCTGGAATCATTCTAACTCTTGCTGTTGATTCTTTTCTGTTGCCTGTGGCAAAATAAACTGTTTTATCTACCATTTGATTTATTAATTATATATTTACAATTTCAGGTTTTTGAGCATTGTGTGGGTGTTGACTGCTCTTGTATACTTTTAATTTAGTAAAAAGTTGTCTTCCTAAAGGGCCTTTCGGTAGCATTCCTTTGATTGCTTTTTCAACTACTCTACCTGGTCTTCTTTGTTGCAGTTCGTCAAATGTTTCTATCTTCATTCCTCCTACTTGGCCTGAATGATTACGATAAAATTTATCAAATCTTTTCTTTCCAGTTATTACTATTTTATCAGCGTTAATAATAATCAATGCATTTTTTATATTTCTACTTGGGTTATAACTTGGTAAATTTTTACCAACTAATATTTTTGCAGCTTCTGTAGCAAGTCTACCAAGTGTTTTAGAATCAGCATCTATTATATACCATTGGCAGTCATGCTCAATTTTTGGGTATAATGTTGTCTTGTTCATATTTTTTGTCTTTTTATTTATATATTCTTTATTGTCCTTTCTTTAGGTAAATTAATTCCTAATCGTTTTTGTAATGCATCTATAACTTCTTCAGCAGATTTCTGGCCGAAATTTTTTATTTCTATGAGATCTTCTTGTGAATAGTCTAGTAAATCAGCTACAGAATGAATTTGAGCTCTTTTTAGACAATTATATGCTCTTACAGATAATTGTAACTCTTCTATTAATATTTGATTAACTTTGGTATCAGAAGATTTATCTTCATTTTCTTTTGATTTAAAGTCAATTTCTTTAAACGGAGAAAATAAACTAGTTAAGATTTCTGACCCTTCACTTATTGCTTCATGTGGAGTTATACTACCGTTTGTCCATATCTCTAGTGTTAATTCATCCTGAATTGCTTCATTGCTATGTCTATAATCTTCAACTTTATAGCTAACTTTTCTTACAGGCATGAAAACTGCATCAACTTTTAAGAAGTCTATTGAAGGCTCATCCGCTCCTCTTTCTATTAGTTGATATCCCTTGTTTGTTTCAATTCTAAATTCCATTTCTAAAGTATTATTACCGCATATAGTAGCAATATATTGGTTATTGTCCATTACAATTACTTCAGATGGTAGATCAAAATTTCCTGCAGTAACAATTGTTGGTCCTTGTATACTCAGTCTGCCAACCATAGGCTCTTTTGTTTCTGTCCTGAATATAATTTCTTTTAAGTTTAGAAGAATTTCAAGAACATCTTCTCTAACTCCAGGTATTGTTGAAAACTCATGACTTACACCGGCGATCCTAACAGCTACTATGGCAGCACCTTGTAAATCAGATAACATGGTTCTTCTTAAAGCGTTACCTAATGTCGTCCCTTGTCCTTTTTCTAAAGGTCCTATGATGAATTTACTATAATAATCTCTGGGACCTTGTATTCTAGATTCTACGCATGAAATATCAAAATTAACCATAAGATTAGTTTGGATTGCCCTACATTTTTTTTATAGATTTTAAATACGTCTTTTTTTAGGAGGACGGCATCCATTGTGGGGAACAGGAGTAATATCACGGATTAAAACAATTTCTAATCCTGCAGCCTGTAAAGCACGTATAGCTGTTTCTCTTCCTGCTCCAGGGCCATTAACAAGTACTTCAGCTTTTTTCATTCCTTGACCTACAGCTTCTTTACTTGCTTTTTCTGCAGCTATTTGTGCTGCAAATGGCGTGCCTTTTTTTGCTCCCTTAAAACCAATGGCGCCGCTTGATGCCCAAGAGACTGTCTCACCACTAGTAGAACTTATAGTTACTATAGTGTTATTAAATGTTGATTGAATGTGTACAACACCATTTGGTGCGGCTTTTTTCGTTTTTTTACCAACACCCTTTCTTATCTGTCTAGCCATTCTTTTTTTTATTTATTTGCTAAAAATTTACTTATTATTTCTTCTTACCAGCAACTGTTTTTTTACTTCCGCGACGTGTTCTTGCATTTGTTCTAGTTCTTTGTCCTCTCAGAGGTAATCCTTTGCGATGTCTTTGTCCTCTAATACAATTAATTTCCATGAGTCTCTTTATACTCATAGTCTCAATTCTTTTTGCGGGTCCTTCTACTAAATAAGATTCATCAATGATTTGTCTAATAGTACCAACTTGCTCATCTGTTAAATCTTTACATCTAGTGCTAGTATGTACATTAGCCCTTTCCAGAATTTTTTGTGAACTTGATAATCCCAAGCCGTAAATATAAGTTAAAGCTATTTCTATTCTTTTTTGTTTTGGTAAATCAACTCCCGCTATACGTGCCACTTGTTCCCCTCCTTATGACTTTGTTTGTTAATTTATATATATATATACTATTTTCTTTTCATTTTAGCTCTTCCTTGTCTTACTTTAAGCCTCGGATCACTCTTACATATAACGTAGACTCTTCCTCGTCTTTTCACAATTTGGCAATCTTTACTGCGATTCTTTAATGCACCTATAGAACTTACAACTTTCATTTTTTTATTTGTAGAAATTTATTTATAGGGAAAACTAGTATATAAAAATATAAGATGCATTTCATTACTTCATTATATTTTCGTAATTTTTTGATATTAAATATGTCTGAATTTGTTTTGCTGTATCAATAGCAACACCTACAAGAATTAGTAGCGAAGTTGCACCCAATCCTTTAAATGTAGATATAGTAGTTACACTTTCTATTATAGTTGGAATAATTGCTATAAAAGCTAAGAATAATGCTCCTAAGAATGTTAGTCTATTCAATGTCTTTTGTAAATAATCCACAGTAGCTTTTCCAGGTCTTACTCCTGGTATGCTAGACTCCATTTTTTTTAAATTTTGCGATATATCACTAGGGTTAATGACTAATGATGAATAAAAATAACTGAAAAATAAGATTAGTGAAAAATAGAACACAGTATAAATGTACTTGTTATTTCCAGCTGGGGATAGTTGAATTAATACACTTTTTATAACTTCATTGCTAATAATTTGTTGTAAATATGCAGGTAATACTAGAACAGCGGATGCAAAAATTATAGGCATCACTCCACCTTGGTTCAATCTCAAAGGCAAATAACTTGTTTTATTTTGTGATTGGCCTTTACCTAATTGTCTAGCTGATATAATAGGTATTCTTCTAGTACCTTCTTGTACAAATATTATTCCTATTATAATAAGGAAAAAGATACTAGCAAGTATTATTAGATCTACTACTGTTGGAGTATTAAGAGTTATAGAAGATTTTTGTTGTATCAGCTTTGGTAAACCAGCAATAATGTTGATAAAGATAAGCATCGATGGACCATTTCCTACTCCTTTTTCCGTTATTTGCTCGGAGAACCACATAATCATCATTGATCCTGTTGCTAAGGCAAGAGACATTTGAATAACAAAGGTTGTATCCCAGTTAAAGACATAGGGTCTTACCCATAATGAAACGCCTATGCCTTGAATAGTTGCCCAAAAAAGCGCAATGTAACGAGTAAACTGTGAAATTTTTTGTCTTCCTGCTTCTCCTTCTTCTTTTTGCAATCTTTCCAAACTTGGTATAGAGGTTGTAGCTAATTGCATAACAATTGATGCATTAATATAAGGTACAATTCCAAGTGCAAAAATGCCGATTGATGCAAATCCACCTCCGGAAAATACATTTAAAAAACTGACAATTGGATTTGTTGCTATACTTTGATAAAAAGCATCATGATCAACACCAGGAATAGGAATAAATGTACCTAATCTTGAAAGAACTATTAAAATGAGCGTTAATCCAATTCTTTGAGATATTCCCTTTTTTTTAATATTACGACTGACTATTTCCATATTTTTAATAATTTATATATTAATTAAATTAATCTCCATTAACTATTTCTTAGTTAATGGAGATTAATTTAATTAAACAGTTAAGTTTCTATTTTCTGACACTTCGATGAAAGTTTGCAGTCTATTAAGACAGTCAGTCGCAGCTCTTGCATTATTTAATAGGTTACTAGAACCTAATTGTTTTGCTAGGATATTTTTAACTCCAGCGAGTTCTAAAATTGTTCTTACTGATCCTCCAGCAATTACCCCTGATCCTGGAGCAGAAGGACGCATAATAACTTTAGCAGCACCAGCTCTACCTTCTATTATATGTGGTATAGAACTATCCTTTGTTAATGGAACAGAGACAATATTTCTTCTCCCATCAGAAGCAGCTTTTTTCACAGCACCAACAACATCACTGGCTTTACCAACTCCTACCCCAACTTCTCCTTTTTCATTACCAACAACTAAAACGGCACGAAAACTTAATTTTTTTCCTCCTTTTACAACTTTAGTAACTCTTCTAATCTGGACAACTCTTTCTTGCCATTCTGTATCCTTTTCCTTAGCTTTATTTCCTCTTTTTTGATTAGACATGCTGTATATTTTTTATATTTAAAAATTCAATCCTTTTTTCCGTGCAGCATCAGCAAGAGCCTTAATTCTGCCATGATAAAGTCTTCCACCTCTATCAAAATTAACGCGATCTATTTTATTCTGCATTGACCTTTTTGCGATTACTTCACCAACAAGAATTGAAGCTTCGCATGTATTACCTGATGTAATCATGGTTTTAACTTCTTTATCTAAAGTTGAACATGAAACTAAAGTCTTACCTGTGACATCATCAATTACTTGAGCATATATATGTGAATTTGATCTGAAAATAGCTAGTCTAGGACATTCTGATGTTCCTTTGACTTTGTTTCGAATTCTCTTTCTTGTTTTTTGTATTGATTCCTTAGTAGCCATTTTTATTATGTTTATTATCTTATTATGTTACTTTCCTGTTTTACCAGCTTTCTTTCTAACATACTCTCTTTCATAACGAACGCCTTTGCCTTTATAAGGTTCCGGTGGACGAACAGATCTAATATTAGCTGCTACTTGCCCAACAAGTTCTTTATTTATACCAGTGACAGTGACTTTAGTATTATCCTTTACAGTTAAATTAATTCCCTCAGGAGAAGGAATTGTAACTTGGTGGCTATAACCAACGTTAAGAATCAGTGATTTACCCTGAACTTGTACACGATAGCCAACGCCTTGTAGTAGCAGGTTTTTTTCAAAACCATCAGTAACGCCTTTAATCATATTCGCAATACTAGCCCTGTAAGTTCCGTGAAGCTTTTTAGCTTGCGAAGAGTTATTTAATGGAATAAACCTAACTAAATTTTCTGTTTTATCTATATCTATTGCTATATGATTAGATAACGGCATAGATAATTCTCCTTTAGGACCTTTAACGATAATATCTTGATCTACAGTTACAGTAACTTTACTTGGTACCTTTACAGGTACTCTACCTATACGAGACATATTTCTTCTTTTATCTTTTTAAATTACCAAATATAACATAAAACTTCACCACCAAGCCCCTGATGACGCGCCTTGTTATCAGTTAGAACTCCTTTTGATGTTGAGATGATAGCAAGACCTAATCCACCTAAGACTCTCGGTAATTCTTTTCTGTTTGCATATACACGTAATCCAGGTCTGCTGATCCTTTTTAAAGAAGTAATTACTGGCTCTCCTTCTCTGCCTTTGTATTTTAGTGAAAGTAATATTTGTCTATTAATACCATCACCTATTTCTTCGAAATGTTCTATAAAACCTTCTTCTAATAGAACAGAAGATATACTTCTTGTCATTTTTGTTGAAGGAATTTGCACTATTTTGTGACGAGCTAGATTTGCGTTTCTGACTCTTGTAAGCATGTCAGATATTGTATCATTTACCACGATGACTCCAGATAGTTAATTTTATAGATTATTAGTTGCTGAATGGCATTCCCATAGCTTTGAGAAGTGCAATTCCTTCTTGCTGAGTTTTAGCTGTTGTTGTAATAGCTATATCCATTCCTCGTATTTGATCTACCTTATCAAATTCAATTTCAGGGAAAATAATTTGTTCCTTCACACCAAGATTATAATTTCCACGACCATCAAAATGCTTGATAGAGACACCTCTAAAATCTCTAATTCTTGGTAGTGAAAGATTAACAAATCTTTCTAAGAAAGAATACATCATTTTACTTCTTAATGTTACAGCTAATCCAACAGGCATCCCGCCTCTAATTTTAAATCCTGCAAGAGATTTACGTGCTTTAGTAATTACAGGTTTTTGACCTGTAATTGTTGCAATTTCACGTATACTACTTTCTAATGCTTTATTATTTTTAGAAGCATCACCTAATCCTTGGTTAATTGTTATTTTGGTGATTTTAGGGACTTCATGTATATTTTTATACTTGAATTGCTCCATTAGCATTGGAACTACTGTTTCCTTATACTTTTGTCTAAGATTTTGATTCATTTATTTATGTACTGCTTAGTAATTTCTTGAAGACACGTATTTTATTCCCTGATTCATCAGTTCTATAAGCTACACGACTAGCCACTTTCTGTTCTTGGTTATACAACATAACGTTAGAACTATGTATAGGTGCTTCAAATTGTGATATTTTACCAACGTCTCCTTCTTTTCTGGGTTTAACGTGCTTCCTTTTTATGTTAAGTTCTTTAACGACAACTCTGTTTTCATTTTTTAGAATCCTTATTATCTCTCCTATTTTTCCCTTGTCTTTACCAGAAATAACTTTGACTGTATCTCCTTTTTTTATATGACTAGATAAACTTTTAACTGTGTTTTTCATTAAAGTACCTCCGGTGCTAAAGACACAATTTTTGTAAAATCTTTATCTCTTAATTCTCTGGCAATTGGACCAAAAACTCTAGTTCCTCTTGGATTATTTTCCTTGTTAATAATTACCGCAGCGTTATCGTCAAAACGAATAGACATACCATCATTTCTACGTATAGTGCTTTTTGTTCTCATAACTACCGCACGAACAACGTCAGATCTTTTTACAGGCATATTAGGAGTTGAATCTTTTACAACTCCTATAATTACATCTCCAATACTTGCATACTTACGGTTTCCACCTAGAATACGAATGCACATAATTTTTCTTGCTCCGCTATTATCAGCGACATTCAAGTATGTTTGTGTTTGTATCATTTTTTTTATTCTCCAAGTAGTTGATTATCTAAATTTAATGATTTCTGTTTTATCTCTTTTAGTTCCCATCTCTTAGTTTTACTAAGTGGTCTAGTTTCACTTATTAATACAATATCTCCTAAACCACACTCGTTATTACTATCATGTACTTTGTAGCGCTTTGTCTGAGCGACAATTTTTCCATAATTTTTATTTGTTACACGATTCTCAATAGATACTACAATTGTCTTATCCATTTTATCGCTGACAACAACTCCTAATTTTTGTTTTAGAGGCATATGACTTTTTTAAGGCTTTAATTTTTATTTTCTTTTCTTTGTCGCTCAATAGTCATCAACTGAGCTATTTTACGTTTAGTATGCTTAAAAAGATGAGGCTTAAAAGTTTGTCGAGTAGATTTTTTTAAACGCATATCAAAAAGATATTTTTTAGCATTTATTATTTCTTCTGACAACTTAGCGTCATCTAAATCTTTAAATTCTGAGAAGCTCTGAAATGACATGTATTATACCTCGATTTTAGATACAAATTTAGTTTTTATTGGTAATTTATAAGAAGCTTTTTTCATTGCCTCATAAGCTACATCTTGTGTTACACCTGCCATTTCAAAAAGAATGTGTCCAGGTTTAATTACAGCTACCCAGTGATCAGGAGCTCCTTTTCCAGATCCCATTCTAGTTTCTGGTGGCTTTTTAGATATTGATTTATCTGGAAAAACTCTAACCCATAGTTTACCGACTCTCTTAACATCACGAGTTATGGTTCTTCTTGTAGCTTCTATTTGTCTTGATGTTAACCAAACAGGTTCTAAAGCTTGGAGACCATAATCACCAAAAGCAATAGTATTTCCTCTTGTTGCTACACCACGCAATCTTCCTCTGTGAGGCTTCCGAAACTTTGTTCTTTTAGGACTAAGCATTATTATGTATTTTTTTTATTGATTTTAGTTTAAATTAGACACTCAATCTTCTTTTAGACTTATCGGGGATAATTTCACCATTAAAGACCCAAACCTTAATTCCTAGAATACCGTAAGTAGTGTTAGCTTCTTTAGTAGCATAATCAATATCAGCTCGCAGAGTTTGAAGTGGGACTCTTCCTTCACGAACCCATTCACTTCTTGCTATTTCCGCACCATTTAATCGTCCAGAAACTTGAACTCTGATACCTTTTGCATTAGCTCGTTGAGCTTTTTGAATAGCTTGTCTAGTAGCTCTTTTAAACGGTATTCTTTTTTCTAGTTGTTCTGCAATAAATTCTCCAATGAGATTAGCATCTGCATCCATATTTTTTACTTCTGTAACATTGACCCTTATTTGAGTGCTACATTTCAGTTTTTTTTCCAGATCGTCTTTTATTTTATCGATGCCACTTCCAGATCTTCCTACAATGATACCAGGTCTAGAAGTATGAATTTTAAGTTCTACCTGCTCTGATCTTCTTTCTATTTCTATTTTTGAGATTCCTGCACTAGAAAATTCACTCTTGATATAGCTTCTGATTTTGAAATCTTCTTCTAAAATTGCAGGATATATTTTTTTATCTGCAAACCATGATGATCTATGGTTTTGAGTAATTCTTAATCTGAATCCTAAAGGATGTACTTTTTGTCCCACTGAAAACTCCTTATAATTTTATATTTTAGCTAAAGAAACTCTTATATGACACGTTGGTTTTTTTATCTTAAAACCTCTACCTTGAGATCTAGGCCTAAAACGTTTGAAAACAGGACCGTCGTCAGCTGAAGCTGAATGAATTACAAGATCGTTTTTATCTAAGCCGTTATTATTTTGTGCATTTGCACCAGCTGATTGGACAGTTAACAGTACAGGTTTACAAGCAGCATATGGCATAAATTCTAATATCATTAGAGCTTCTTTGTACGATCTTCCTTCTATCTGCTTTAAAACTCTCCTCACTTTTCTAGGAGACATACGTATGTATTTTGCTCTTGCACTGATCGTATTTGAAAGTAATTTCATTTTTTATTAAAGATATTTAGCGTTTTGATTTCTTGTCACTTTTTACATGAGATCTAAAATTTCTTGTTGGTGAAAATTCACCCAATTTATTACCTACCATCTGTTCTGATACATAAACAGGAAGATGCTGTTTACCATTGTAGACTCCAATGACATGTCCTACCATTGATGGAAGAATTGTCGAGGATCTAGACCAAGTTTTTATAACAACTTCGTCAGTTTTGTTATTTTTATCTAAAAAATTTATCTTTTTTAATAGATGTGCTGCTATGAAAGGTCCTTTTTTTAATGATCGAGTCATATTTAGTTAACTTTATATCTTAAATTACTTTCTCTTACGGATAATACAGAAATCACTATACTTATTGTTTCTTCTTGTTTTTATTCCCAGAGCTGGTTTGCCCCAAGGAGTCACTGGTCTAGCTCTACCGATAGGGGATCTTCCTTCACCACCACCATGTGGGTGATCACAAGGATTCATTACGACACCTCGAACTGTAGGGCGTATACCTAACCATCTGCTTCTTCCGGCTTTACCTAAAACTAAATTTTTATTTTCTGCATTTCCAATTTCGCCGATAGTTGCATAACATCTATTATGAACAAGTCTTACTTCACCAGAAGGCATTCTTAATGTTACAAAGTTTCCATCTTTTGCAACAACTTGAGCAGATGTTCCAGCAGATCTTATGATTTGGCCTCCTCTCCCTGGAATCAATTCTACATTATGTATAGACGTACCTAAAGGAACACTAGATAAAGGTAAAGCGTTACCGATTTCTATTGGTGCTCCTGGCCCTGATACCACAATTGAGCCTATTTCTAATTTCTTAGGATGTAGAATATATCTCTTTTCACCATCTGTATAATGTAGTAAAGCTATTCTTGCATTTCTATTAGGGTCATATTCAATAGATGCAACCTTTGCTTCTATCTCAGATTTATTTCTTTTAAAGTCTATTATTCTGTATCTTTGTTTATGTCCTCCACCTTTATGCCTAATAGTAATAATACCTCTATTATTCCTACCTGCTTTTGGCATCTTCTTTGCTAGAAGAGACTTTTCCGGTTTCTTTTTAGTTAAATTGCTAAAATCAGCGACTGAACGATTACGTGTCCCTGGGGTAATTGAATTATAAATGCGTATTGCCATAACTTAATAGATTAGTACATTCCATTTAGGAAATTATATTTTTAATTTTCAGAAAACAAGTCAATTGAGCTTCCTGACTCAAGACTCACTATAGCTCGCTTGTATTTAGGCTTGTGTCCTAAAAATTTCCCAATTCTTTTCTTCTTCACAGGAGAATGATAAGTATTAACAGCAATTACTTTTACTTGAAATAAATATTCAATTGCCAATTTAATTTGCTCTTTATTTGCTTTTATATCAGTTGCAAAAGTGTACTGATTAATTTCAAGTAATCGAGTAGCTTTATCTGTGATTATTGGATATTTGATTAAATCAATGATTTGTCTATAATTTGTATTATTCACTGTAAACCTCGCATATATGTTTTAGTGCACTTTCTGTAACTAATATATGATCTGTATCTAAAAGATCAATGATATTTATAGTATTAGCAGAAATTAACTTTAAATTCCTTACGTTACGCATTGATAAAGCTAAATTTTTATCATGTGCATGTGTGATTACTAATTTCTTTTCTTTAGTTTGTGAAAAATCTAATATAGAACTAAGATTTTTTATAGCAGATTTAGTACTAACTTGGGATGTTCCTTGAGATAAGTCTTCTACAACTATAACTTTTGAAAAATTATGATGAAGAGCTGTTGTTAGTGCTAATCTTCTTTCCTTAATGTTAATTTTATGTGCGTATGAACGTGGCCTTGGTCCAAAAGCAACTCCTCCTCCATTCCATAAGGGTGAATTACTTGATCCAGATCTAGCATTACCTGTGCCTTTTTGTTTCCATGGTTTTTTTCCTCCTCCGCGTATCTCACTTCTCGTCTTCGTAGAAGCTGTTCCTTGTCTTTTTTTATTTGACTGAGCAACAAATGCTCTATGTACTAGATAGCGTCCTCCATCTTGAATAGCATTAAGTGATATTGTCCCTTCAGCTCCATAAGTTCCATCGATTTTACGAACTTTATATTTAATTTCTTGTTTATCAGCCATTGTAATTGTGATTTCTTTTTATCGGACTTATTTTTACATTTTACTAATTTAATAACTAGCTAATACTAAGAAGATTACCTGATTTTCCAGGTACAGAACCTCTAACAACCAATAAATTATCTTTAGAGTTAATATAGATAATTTCTAAGTTTTTTATAGTAGTCTTCTTTCCTCCAAGTCTACCACCCATTTTTTTACCCTTATGCACTCTACCTGGCGTAGAACCTTGACCAATAGAACCTGGTTCCCTATGGTTTTTAGAACCATGTGTCATTGGACCTCTACTAAAATTATAACGTTTAACAGTACCAGCAAAACCTTTTCCAATTGTATTACCGGAGATACTTATATTTTGTCCTACCTCAAATGAATCAACCGTAATTTTTTGAGCTATTGAAAGTGAGTCTGTTGAATCGATCCTATACTCTTTTAAATGCTTTAGAGGAGGTAAATTAAATTTAGTTAAATGTCCTAGACATGGTTTAGTTATTTTTTGTGGGGAAGATTCTGAATATCCAATTTGGACCGCATTGTAGCCTTCTTTTTCAGTATTTTTTATATGCGTTATTATGCATGGTCCTGCTTTAATAACAGTTACAGGAATAGCAAAACCTGAATCATCAAAAACTTGCGTCATTCCTACTTTTGTACCAAGTATTCCTATAGTCATATTTATTTATTTATTTATTTATTTATTATACAAATAGCGGTTATAAATTTATTAAGCAAAGTTATCGATATCTTAATATCAAAGATAGAAAAAATGTTAATTATGTTGCTTAATTCAATAGAACAAACTTTTTCAAAAGAGGTAAAAATTAGGTGTAGATATAAATTATCACATTTAGATTTTCTTACCAAAATTTATGCAAATTGTACTTAATTTAAATAAGATAATTCGCGATTTAATTGGTTAAATAGTTGCTCTTCAGTAAAAGTGACTTATCGTCAAACTGATATTAGATTAGCTTTAAAGAAAATTCTTTACAAGAAAAAGTTTGTTTCTTTATAGATAAGATTTTTATACCATGATAGAAGTTAAAATTTTTTATTAATTGTCATTGATACATTATGATATTTAATTAATTACTGCTTATAGACATACGGTTTTCATTAATACTCTTTGTGTAAAAACTAATGTATAAATATATTCATAAGAATCACATAATTACGTGATTTATAATGATAATCGCATTAATAATATATATAATCAATACATATGGGTAAGGTCGTAGGAATTGACTTAGGAACAACAAATTCAGTTGTTGCAGTTATGGAGGGTGGTAAGCCTTCAGTTATCCAAAACGCAGAAGGTTTTAGAACTACACCATCTGTCGTAGCATATACAAAAAACGGTGACCGTTTAGTAGGACAAATTGCAAAAAGACAGGCAGTAATCAATCCTGATAACACATTTTATTCAACAAAAAGATTTATAGGACGACGTTCAGATGAAGTATCGGAAGAATTAAAAAAAGTATCCTATGTTGTTAAAAATGACAATAAAGGTAACGTAAAACTTGAATGCCCATCGTTAGGCAGAGATTTTTCATCAGAAGAAATTTCTGCAGAAGTCCTGAGAAAATTAGTTGATGACGCCAGTAAACACTTAGGTGAGCCTGTCAAACAAGCTGTTATAACAGTTCCAGCATATTTTAATGATTCGCAAAGACAAGCGACAAAGGATGCTGGGAAAATTGCAGGTTTAGAAGTTCTAAGAATTATTAATGAACCAACAGCAGCGTCACTTGCTTACGGTTTAGATAAGAAAAATAATGAAACGATCTTAGTCTTTGACCTAGGTGGTGGTACATTTGATGTATCTGTTCTTGAAGTTGGGGATGGTGTTTTTGAAGTATTATCTACATCAGGAGATACAAGATTGGGAGGAGATGATTTTGATGACAAAATTGTTCAATGGTTAATGGAAGAGTTTCAGAAGGAACACAGTATAAATTTAAATGGTGATCGTCAAGCGTTACAAAGGCTTACTGAGGCATCTGAAAAGGCAAAAGTGGAATTATCAAATCTAACTCAGACAGATATTAGCTTACCGTTTTTAACTGCTACAGAGACTGGACCTAAACATTTAGATAGATCAATCACTAGGAGTAAATTCGAAGAGTTATGTTCTTCATTATTAGATCGAGCTAAAATTCCAGTAGAAAGTGCTTTAAAAGATGCAAAATTAGACAAGAGTAAAATTGACGAAGTTGTATTAGTAGGAGGTTCAACAAGAATTCCTGCTGTACAAGCTATAGTTACCAATTTATTAGGTAAAAAGCCTAATCAAACTGTTAATCCAGATGAAGTTGTAGCTATTGGGGCAGCTGTGCAAGCTGGTGTACTGGCAGGAGAAGTAAAAGATATTTTACTTCTTGACGTAACTCCGTTATCTTTAGGAGTTGAGACGCTTGGAGGTATAACAACAAGAATTATTCCAAGAAATACGACTATACCGACAAAAAAATCAGAAGTTTTCTCAACAGCTGTAGATAATCAACCAAATGTAGAAATTCATGTGCTTCAAGGCGAAAGAGAGTTTGCGAAAGATAATAAGAGTCTTGGGACATTCAGACTTGATGGGATCCTTCCAGCTCCAAGAGGAGTGCCACAAATAGAAGTTACATTCGATATAGATGCTAACGGTATATTATCTGTAAAAGCAAAAGATAAGGGAACAGGGAAAGAACAATCAATTACTATTACAGGAGCTTCAACATTACCATCAGATGAAGTTGAAAGAATGGTTAAAGAATCAGAAAAAAATGCTTCTGAGGACAAGGCCAGAAGAGAAAAAATAGATCTAAAAAATCAGTCTGAATCTTTATGCTATCAATCAGAAAAACAATTGAAAGAACTTGGTGATAAAGTTACGAAAGATGATCAAACTAAAATACAAGATTTAATTAAAAAATTGAGAGATGCAATATCTTCCGAAAATGAAACTGTAATGAAAGAAACAAATGAAAAGTTACAGACTGAATTAATGGAAATAGGTAAAAAAATCTATAGTCAAAACTCAGAGAATAAAACAAATAGTACTAGTCAAAATAATAGTAGCAGCGATTCAGTTATAGATGCTGACTTCTCTGAAACAAAGTAATAGATAATAAATAAATAGACTTGCTTAGATTAGTAATCTAGACAAGCCTATTCATACTTCATTTTTTTATTGAAACATGAAAAAAAAAATGATAATAGTTATGTAGGAATAGAAAGTTAGCATAAAAAAAATATATATTTATTTCTTAAACGCTCTAAAAATATAAAACAGAAAATTTAAGCTTTGGAATTTTTTAAGATTAAGTGAATTAATTATTATCTAAAAAATAATTATTCACCTTATTTTTAAAGAAATTACCAACTGAAAAAGTTGGTATTCTAGAAGTAGGAATATATAATTTTTCACCACTTTGAGGATTCCTACCATATCTTGCTTTTCTTTCTCTCGCTTCAAAAGAACCAAAACCAACAAGAGTTACTCTCTCGCCTTTTGCAACAAACTCAACAATAGTTTCTAAAGCTATTGTAAGAAGAGACTCGGTTTCTGTCTTTGTCATACCTGATTTTTTAGCAACAATATCGATTAATTGTTTCTTATTCACAAATTTTCTGTTTTTTGTTTCTAAAAAATATTATCATCATAAATAGAAATAGGATACATCATAATGATATATCCTATTTTTTTAGTATTTACTAAGCTACAACTTTTTGACTAATAAAATCTACAGCTTGTTGAAGGTTTGAAATCTTTTCAGCAGTTTCATCTGGGATCTCAATATCAAAAGCTTCTTCAATAGCCATTACTAGTTCAACAGTATCTAATGAATCTGCACCAAGATCATTTGCAAAGTTTGCGTCTTTTGTAACTTGACTCTTCTCAACACCTAGTTGCTCAGAAATGATTGTTTGTACTTTATCAAATATTTCTTTTTCGTTCATTTTTATGCCTTACTATTATGTATTTTTTCTATATGTTTATGCTACGACATTAAAATTAAATAATCAAGCTCGTTAAATACTAGTACAATATGTAAATATTAAAAGTATGGATTAGTAGAAAACGGAAATAAGAAGATTTTAACTATTGTTAACAGAATTAGCAGTATTTTCCCAATAAGGTCTATAATGTTTTATTGATAGATAATGAAAACTTACTTTTCCTAAGAAACGACAACAAAGTCAAGATCCTTAAGATCATTCTGGGTTAAATAACAAATCGAGTAAGAGTTTCTAGTTTCTTATGTCACAAGAGGGAGAACCTTAATGACGATTCGCTCCAAAGAGCAAGAGGCAGCAAAAGTTTCGATAATCGTAGACAGAGATCCTGTTAGCACATCATTCGAGAAGTGGGCACAACCAGGGCACTTTTCTCGAACTTTAGCTAAAGGTCCAAAAACAACTACTTGGATTTGGAATCTACACGCAGATGCTCACGACTTCGACAGTCATACAAGTTCACTAGAAGATGTTTCAAGAAAAATCTTCAGTGCACATTTCGGTCAATTATCTATAATTTTCTTATGGATTAGTGGAATGCATTTCCATGGTGCTAGATTCTCTAACTATTCGGCTTGGTTAAGTAACCCAACAGCAGTTAAACCAAGTGCACAAGTTGTTTGGCCTATTGTTGGTCAAGAGGTATTAAATGGTGATGTAGGAGGAGGATTTCAAGGTGTTCAAATAACATCTGGTTTTTTCCAAATATGGCGTGCTGAAGGAATTACAAGTGAAATCGAATTATACTGGTGTGCATTAGCTGGACTAATTATGTCAGGGCTAATGATATTTGCTGGTTGGTTCCATTATCACAAAGCTGCTCCAAAACTGGAGTGGTTCCAAAACGCTGAATCTATGCTAAACCATCACTTATCAGGATTATTAGGTCTTGGATGTTTATCATGGGCAGGACACCAAATACACGTGTCATTACCTATTAACAAATTACTTGATGCAGGTGTTGCGCCACAAGAAATCCCTTTACCGCACGAGTTTCTGGTAAATAGAGACCTTATGGCTCAGTTATATCCAAGTTTTAGCAAAGGTTTAGTACCTTTCTTTACTTTAAACTGGAGTGAGTACTCTGACTTCTTAACTTTCAAAGGTGGTCTAAACCCTATTACAGGCGGATTATGGTTAAGCGATACAGCACACCATCATTTAGCTCTGTCTGTTCTTTTCATTGTCGCTGGTCACATGTACAGAACAAACTGGGGTATTGGCCATAGTATGAAAGAAATACTAGAGGCACATAAAGGGCCATTTACAGGTGAAGGTCACAAGGGAATGTATGAAATATTAACTACATCATGGCATGCTCAATTAGCTATTAACCTGGCAATGATGGGTTCTGTAAGTATTATTGTGGCTCACCACATGTATGCTATGCCTCCATACCCTTACATAGCAACTGATTATCCAACACAATTATCGTTATTCACACATCACATGTGGATTGGTGGTTTCTGTGTTTCTGGAGCTGCAGCACACGCTGGTATCTTCATGGTAAGAGATTATAATCCTGCGCAAAACTATAATAACCTACTAGATCGTGTTATTAGACACAGAGATGCAATAATTTCTCACTTAAACTGGATCTGTATTTTCCTAGGCTTCCACAGTTTTGGTTTATATATCCATAACGATACAATGAGAGCATTAGGAAGAAGCCAAGATATGTTCTCAGACACAGCTATACAACTAAAACCAGTATTTGCTCAATGGGTACAAAACATCCATACAGTTGCTCCTGGTAATACGACTCCAAATGCACTTGCAACAGCTAGTTATGCTTTTGGTGGTGATGTTATTGCTGTAGGAAACAAAGTTGCCATGATGCCAATAGCATTAGGGACAGCTGATTTCATGGTTCATCATATTCACGCTTTTACAATACATGTAACAGTACTAATTTTATTAAAGGGAGTACTTTTCTCTCGTAACTCTAGATTAATACCTGATAAAGCTAATTTAGGTTTCAGATTCCCTTGTGATGGACCTGGAAGAGGAGGTACTTGTCAAAGTTCAGCTTGGGACTCAGTGTTCCTTGGCTTATTCTGGATGTACAACTGTATTTCAGTAGTTATTTTCCATTTCAGTTGGAAAATGCAATCAGATGTTTGGGGAACAGTTCAAGCTGATGGTAGTGTGACTCACATTACTGGAGGTAACTTTGCTCAAAGTGCTATTACAATCAACGGATGGCTTAGAGACTTCCTTTGGGCTGAGGCATCGCAAGTAATTCAGTCATATGGATCTGCACTATCTGCATATGGAGTTATATTCCTAGGTGCTCACTTTATCTGGGCATTTAGTTTAATGTTCTTGTTCAGTGGTCGTGGTTACTGGCAAGAATTAATTGAGTCTATTGTTTGGGCTCACAACAAACTGAACGTTGCTCCGGCTATACAACCGAGAGCTTTAAGTATTACACAAGGACGTGCTGTAGGTCTTGCACATTACCTAATAGGTGGTATAGGCACAACTTGGGCGTTCTTCCTAGCTAGAATTATCTCTGTAGGATAAAAGGAAACTGTATCTAAAGAAAAAGTATGGCAACAAAATTTCCTAAATTCAGTCAAGCACTTACCCAAGATCCTGCAACAAGAAGGATTTGGTTTGGACTTGCAACTGCTCACGATTTCGAAAGTCATGATGGCATGACGGAAGAGAATCTTTATCAGAAGATTTTTGCTTCTCATTTTGGACACTTAGCTGTTATTTTCTTGTGGACTTCTGGAAACTTATTCCATGTAGCTTGGCAAGGAAACTTTGAACAGTGGGTTCTAAACCCCCTAAAGGTGAAACCAATTGCGCACGCAATTTGGGATCCTCACTTTGGTCAACCAGCTATTAAAGCATTTACGAAAGGCGGTGTTTCATACCCAGTAAACATTGCAACTTCTGGGGTATATCACTGGTGGTATACAATAGGTATGAGAACTAATAATGATCTTTATTCAGCTTCATTATTCTTACTTGCTGTATCTGCGATTTTCTTATTCGCAGGATGGCTGCATTTACAACCTAAATTCCGTCCAGGATTATCATGGTTCAAGAATAACGAATCACGTTTAAATCACCACTTGTCAGGTCTTTTTGGTTTTAGCTCTTTAGCATGGTCTGGACACTTAGTTCATATCGCTATTCCAGAAGCAAGAGGACAAGACGTAGGATGGGAGAACTTTACAAAGATATCTCCACATCCAGATGGTTTAACACCATTTTTTACAGGAAATTGGGGAGCATATGCTGCTAACCCAGATACGGGTAACCATATTTTCGGAACAGAAGAAGGTGCTGGAACAGCTATTTTAACATTCTTAGGTGGCTTCCACCCACAAACTCAAGCACTATGGTTAACTGACATAGCTCATCATCACTTAGCTATCGGTGTGATGTTTATCTTTGCAGGACACATGTACCGTACAAACTGGGGAATTGGTCATAGTTTAAAAGAGATTTTAGACGCACACAGACCACCTGGAGGTAGATTAGGTGCAGGACACAAAGGGCTTTTTGAGACAATTACAAATTCATTACACTTCCAATTAGGCTTAGCTTTAGCATCATTAGGAGTAATAACGTCGTTAGTAGCACAACACATGTATGCGCTACCTTCATATGCGTTTATAGCTAAAGATTATGTAACTCAAGCAGCGTTATATACACACCATCAATATATTGCTGGATTCCTTATGGTAGGTGCTTTCGCTCACGGAGCTATATTCTTTGTAAGAGATTATGATCCTGAGCAAAACAAAAATAATGTTCTAGCTAGAGTATTAGAACATAAAGAAGCTATTATTTCTCACCTTAGCTGGGTTTCACTATTCCTAGGCTTCCACACTTTTGGGCTTTATGTTCATAACGATGTGGTCGTAGCTTTTGGAACACCTGAAAAACAAATCCTTGTAGAACCAGTTTTTGCACAATGGATTCAAGCTTCATCAGGAAAGGCTATGTATGGTTTTGATGTTTTACTTTCTTCAACTAATAGCGTAGCTTCAAGTGCAAGTAGCAATATCTGGTTACCTGGATGGCTAGATGCTATTAACAGTGGTAAGAACTCATTATTCTTGCCTATTGGTCCTGGTGACTTCTTAGTTCACCATGCAATTGCTTTAGCATTACATACTACAACTTTAATTCTTGTAAAAGGAGCTTTAGATGCTCGTGGATCTAAACTGATGCCTGATAAGAAAGACTTTGGTTATAGTTTCCCTTGCGATGGACCTGGAAGAGGAGGTACATGTGATATTTCTGCTTGGGATGCATTCTATTTAGCTATGTTCTGGATGCTAAATACTATCGGATGGGTAACTTTCTACTGGCATTGGAAACACGTTACTATATGGCAAGGTAACGCAGGCCAGTTTAACGAATCATCAACATACATTATGGGATGGTTAAGAGATTACCTATGGTTAAACTCATCCCCTCTTATCAATGGTTACAACCCATATGGTATGAACAGTTTATCAGTTTGGTCTTGGATGTTCCTATTCGGTCACCTTATTTGGGCTACTGGTTTCATGTTCCTAATCTCATGGAGAGGATATTGGCAAGAGTTAATAGAGACGCTTGTATGGGCACATGAAAGAACTCCACTTGCAAACTTAGTTAGATGGAAGGATAAGCCTGTTGCTTTATCAATCGTTCAAGCCAGACTTGTAGGACTGATTCACTTCACGGTTGGTTACATATTTACTTATGCTGCATTCGTAATAGCATCAACAACTGGTAAGTTTGGTTAATTGATATAAAAAATTAAAATACTAATCATTCAAATACGATTGTACTTGAATGATTAGTAAAAATTATTGTAACATAGCTGTATTCTATATTACATAGTATCAATCAAATCAATTACTTAATTAATTTTAAATAGAAATAAAATAAATAAAAAATATGGCAAAAAAGAATATGGTAGAACGCGAGAAAAAGCGTGAACGACTAATTAACAAATATGGAAAAAAAAGAAAAGAAATAAAAGAATCATTGAAGATTGCAGATAGTTATGAAGCTAGACTAGCTCTTTATGCAAAGATGGAAAAGCTTCCTAATAACTCTGCACCATGTAGACACAGAAATAGATGTTGGTTAACAGGTAGAAGCCGTGGATACTACAGAGATTTTGGTCTTTCTAGACATGTACTGAGAGAAATGTCTCACGCTTGCTTGTTACCTGGTGTAACAAAATCAAGTTGGTAATAAAAAAAATAAAAAAAGCAAAGCATATTGACGTAAACTCTTAATAATAAAAAGAATAGAAATGTCGATATGCTTTGTTGTTTTCTACAATAAAAAGGATTTTTATAAACCGAACTGATTTCCTCTTCTATACTGAAGATAAGCAGCAACAAATAAACCTGCTAGAGTTACAGGAATTAAACCAAGAACAATACCAAATAATAATGGTTCTATCATAATACTTATTTTTATAGTTTCTTTTTTTCAAATGCTATGGACAAAAGTATGGACCATATTCCATATTATATATGAAAATACAACCTAACAAACAAGCTAAGATTCAATTAAAAAAAATCAGATAAAAAATGAATATTTTGCTGCATAAAAAGGTAAGACTTTATAATGCAGCAAAATCCCTAATTATCTAAATCCAACGGCAGCTTGCCAAACGAAAGCTAAAAGTAAGAAAAACACTGGGATTACTGGAGCAACATCTATTATAGGTTTAAAGACTGCGTATGCTTCAGGCAATTTGGCTAACAGTAAAGTTCCTTCCATATTTTTTTTACCTCTCTGTAAGGAAAAGTTTGTATATCAAATGTAATTAAATAGACAAAGGTAATCAATGATTATTATTTACCCTATACTTACTTTATAATAAACTTTATTATGAAATTAATTAAGTAATATTTATTTTTAGATACAGTAAAAATCTTTTAATAAGCAAATTCCTTTCTATTTTTCGATATAAATAAAAACACCTTGAAAGGTTTCTTCATAAAATTATTAATTATTGGAAGTTACTAGATAAATTAATATTAAAGATTATAATTCGACTCCAAAATGGAAAAGTTAAATTAAAAATGATTTGAAAATCATTTTTGGATCTTGCTGTAAAAAACTATAACAAATAAAAGATAAATGCTTTGCATATTCGATTAATAAAAAAAGTTAATATAAGTCATGAATGTATTTAATGATTAGATTAATTTCTGTAGAAATCAACATGACTAAAATTAAACTTTATCAAAATAAATACAAATGGTATTTAAATATTAAGCGTAATCTTTCAAAAACAAATAAAAATATTTTTTAAGAACTAGAGTTATAAATTTTTTTAAATTATTAAGTAATTGCAAAAAACAAGTGACAATAGTATAACATGTATTAGAGAAATGCTTACATTGTCAAGTTAAGAAGACTCAGACAAAAATCTACAAAAGTAAGCACAATTTTAAAGCCAAATCTCATATTTGAGGAAACAGACATGATTACTATTATCCAATTACTTGTTAGTGCTCTGATACTTCTATCTTTTGTTTTAATCATTGGCGTTCCAGTTATTCTTGTCTCACCTGGTGAATGGGAAAAGTCAAAGAATCTAGTTTATGCAAGCTGTGGACTTTGGTTTGGATTAGTAATCGTTACTGCAGCATTTAACAACTTCGTAATCTAAACTAGTAAAAAAACGAATTTAGCTACATAAATCCTATTCAATTTTTAAATAAATGAATAGGATTTAAATAATTATATGAATTGTTTATTGCAGAATTGGAAGAGTTGACAGTCCAATTTTTTTTCTATATGATATAAGTTATTAAAGCGGGTATAGCTCAGTGGTAGAGCGCGACCTTGCCAAGGTCGATGTCGCGCGTTCGAATCGCGTTACCCGCTTATTATTTTTTATCTAATGAAGAATAACTGACTAAAGTATCATAATAAAAAAATGTACGAATTGACTATCCTTTATAAGGAGAGAGTGAGATTCGAACTCACGGATACCGCAAGGCATCTTCTGATTTCAAATCAGACGCATTCGACCAGCTCTGCCACCTCTCCTTTTATTTGCTTATAGTAAGAATACCATAAGCAATATTAATTAGACAATAGTTAATCGCTAAAAGACTTCGTTGTGAATTTAATTTCTGAAGGATTTAAATTCTTACCAATTGAGTGAGAAACATTTCCTACACCAACTCTTCCAGCATTAACCTTTTCAGGGAAGACACCATCTTTAGGATGTAAGTATTGAACTTCGCCACTAGGGAAAATACGATAAATCTTAAAATCAGTTATTTTAAACGAAGTTTTTAACTGTGTACTTAATGCAAGACACTGCTCTTTTCTTGCTAGATAAAGTAAGTTTTCACTTTGTCTCATAATTGCAGCACCACCTGTTGGCATTTCAAAAACCTGCTCTTTTGGGCTTGTCCAAGTTATAGCATATTTTTCTTCAACCTCAGCAGCTCTTAACCATCCACCTGTGCTTCCTTCAAACGTTGGTGATGGAATTTGTAAATTTAATGTTTCAGCCATAAAATATTTTTAATAATTACTTAATATTATAATAACATATTTACTATTGTTTGATAGCGGAGAATGGATTTGAACCATTGGCCTTCGGGTTATGAGCCCGACGAGCTACCAGACTGCTCTACCCCGCGTTTCTATTTTCCAGACTATCTTACATTATACATTTATCTAATTCAAGTATTCCTAGCTAAAATTATTACCCCAACAAATAAAATAAGAAGAAAAGCAAAAGTTTTTTCTAAACGCTTAAGACCTGGATATATTTCATATGTACCGATAAGCCTGTCTTGTAGTAAAATTTCAGGAGGTTTTATCCACACTTGTCCATCGTACCAACCTGATTCTTCATAAGGTACTGTAGCTTCCATTAAACGAGAATATATATATTGCCAACTTAAATAGGATCTTAAACAAAATATTGTGACTATTACCAATCCAATAAAAATAGAAGATATGAAAAAATATTTAATGTTGGTTAAAGAAAATGAGCTAATAACCAAAGTAAGAGCAGATAAGATAAAAGAGACAATGAATATAATAGCCAAAAATTGAAGATAGCTATTTTTATCTTGAATACACCAAAGAAAATTATTTGATTCTTTTAATTTTGTGTATTCATTCAATGGTCTTTGATCTTTTGGAACAGGACAAAGATATTCAAAATCGTTCATCAATATAAATGCTAATCGAATTTACTAAAAGTTGATATATAAACTGTTAAGATGAAAAAAATGGCTACTAGAAACCATGTAATTTTATCTAATGTTTCTTCTGCACTACGAGTACCATTAAAAACTTGATTTTGACCAATCATCCCTTGTGATTTAGGGTTATGAACCATTATTGACAAAATCAATCCTATTGAACAAAAAAACCATAAATTTTGTATAAATTTCATTAATCCAATTTTTATTTTTTTATGACTAATCACTGTCTACCTGTATCAAAAGGCAGACAATGAAAAAAACACAGGCAGAAAAGTTATTCTCCTTGTAATTTTAAAAGACCAAAACCTAGAGCTAAACCAACTAATGTTATTACTATGCAGATCACTGCTGCATCTATCATTTCATTCCCCATAATGACTCCTTACTAATATATTTTTTTCAATGTAAAACTACACCAATATAGTTTACAAAACTTTTAAAAGCCGTTTCTTCCCCAAACAACTAATGCTATTGAAAACGTGAACATTACCATAAGAGAAGACCACCCTAAGCTAATTATTTCCATGATTGATAAAATTATAGATCTATATTTTTATTTTTTTCGACTTACTTCTTATAATAAATTAAATGTAAACTAGTGTGTAATTTTACAAGTTATACAAGTCTAATATTTTTAAAGTTAGTAAACTATTATACTATAATGTTATAGGGTTTTCTTTTTAAAAGAAGCCATAGGCTGAAAAGATAAATTTATTGAAGGATTTTCTAAAACAATATCATTTTTTGCGAACATAATAGATTCCAGTACTAAAATCCAGTAAAACAATACATGACAAGTAAATTAGCTACACAACTGCGTGAAGGAACGAGTAAGTCTCATACGATGGCAGAAAACGTGAATTTCATCAAATCATTCTTAGGTGGAGTTATTGATAAAGGGTCTTACACGGAAATGCTATCAAAACTATACTTTGTCTATGAAGCGATAGAAAATGCTATGGAAAAAAATAAAGACCATGAATATATAAAACCGATATATTTTCCTGAACTTAATAGGACAGATAGCTTAAAAGAAGACTTAATTTTTCATTACGGTGAAGATTGGTTAGAAAATGTAACATTATCAAAAGCGACACTTGATTATGTAAATAGAATTAACGCAATTAGTAAAGAAAAACCAGAATTATTGGTAGCTCATGCTTACACTAGATACTTAGGAGATTTATCTGGTGGACAAATATTAAAAAAGATAGCTCAAAGAAGCATGGGATTAGAAGGAAGCAAAGGATTAGCATTTTACGAATTCAAAGAAGTCAGCGATGAAGCTCAATTTAAGCTGAATTACAAAGCAGCTTTAGATTCTCTTCCTATAAAAGAAAATGAAGCTTCACAAATTATTGCAGAAGCTAATACAGCATTTACTCTGAATATGAATATTTTCTCTGAATTAGAATTTAATTTAGTAAAGTTCATACTTAGTCAAGTACGTACTATAACTAATAGTATTCAAAAACAATTTGTTCAATTCAAAGCAAATTAATATTTTATTGAAGTTAACTGATAATAAATTATAGGTAATCTTTCTTTGTTGAATTTACATCTATTTATTATCAGTTATACTATTTTTATAATAATTATATTCATAAATTAAATGAGTATAAGATAGTAGCCAAAATTCAAATAACATAAGATTATGCCTAAGATTAAAACACGTAAATCTGCATTAAAAAGATTCCGAAAAACAGTCACAGGAAAGTTCATGAGAAAGAAAGCATTTAAGGCACATCTTCTAGAAAAGAAAAGTGCTAAACGCAAAAAAAACTTGTCTCGCAGAATGTTCGTTTTTAAAGGCGATGCTGTTGCACTACGTAGTATGATTCCATATGCTTAAGAAATAGTAAAAAAAATAAAACTTTATTAAGGAGAAAAATAAAAATGGTAAGAATAAAAAGAGGAAATGTTGCTAAAAAAAGAAGAAAGAAAATCTTTTTAGTTGCTAAAGGGTTCAGAGGAGCGCACTCTAAGATTTTTAGGATTGCTAATGAGCAGGTAATGAAATCTTTAAGGTATGGATACATAGGAAGAAAAAGAAAGAAAAGAGACTTTAGAAGGCTATGGATAACAAGAATTAACGCCGCTTCTAGAATTAATGGTACTAAATATAGTACTCTTATTTCTAAGCTTAAAGCTTCTGAAATTAGTCTTAATCGTAAAATGTTAGCGCAAATAGCTGTTAATGATCTTAGTTCATTTAGTCATTTAATCAAGTCTTTATAAAAAATATTTATATCATTAACACTATTAAACAAACAGAGCATTGACTTTTTAGATAAAGTCAATGCTCTGTTTATTTAATAGATAATTAGAAATTCATTTCAGCAAGCTGAACCTTTTCAAACTGTTTCTTTTTAAGCACTAGTAAAACTTGAGCAAAAATAACAGTAAAGAAGAAAGCAATTAAACCTTTAACTCTCGCTGGACTTTGTAAAACGATTTCCGTTTCAGTCTGTCCAAAGCCGCCTACATTAGGATCAATTGTTAACGGTTGGTCAGCTTTAATAGAATCTCCTTCCTTAACAATAATGTCAGGACCAAATGGAACTTTAACGGTTACGGCATCACCACTCTTACTATTAATTGTAAAAGTTGTTAATTTAGCTGTTGAATCTACCTTAATAATTTGGCCCTCTACAGGAGATGTGTATATAGTATTATTACTCTTTTCACCAGTAGGTTGAACTTGACCTCTTCCACGATTTGCACCGACAAAGATAGGATATTTAATGAAGTGAACATCTCTATTCTCAGCAGGATTAGGAGCTAATATAGGGAATACGATTTTTTGGTGATCATTACCTGGAATAGGACCTACAACAAGTATATTTTGCTTAGAATCACTATAAGAGGAAATTACAACGCCTTCAGTAGCTTTCTTTAACTCTTCACTTAATCTGTCTTTAGGAGCTAATTTAAAACCTTCTGGGAGAATAACAACAGCTCCAACATTTAAAGGACCTTTAGTACCATCACCTGTAACTTGCTTTACTGATAGATCGTATGGAATATCTACAACTGCTTCAAAAACTGTATCAGGAAGTACTCCTTGAGGAACTTCAATTTCTACTGGTTTTTGTGCAAGGTGACAGTTAGCACAAACAATTCTACCTGTTGCTTCTCTTGGATTTTCGTATGCTTGCTGTGCATAAACAGGGAAAGCGTTTACTATAGATGGTAATAGTAACGATCCAAAAATGCTTACGAAAAGCATGACATATTTAATTTTTTTGCCGATATTTGCAATATAGTTATTTTTCATCTTCTTCAAGGTAGTTATTTGAGATAAATATTACACGATTTTCTTTTTGTCATAATTTTTTGACAATTACTAGAAATTGCATATGAATAATTCTAAAAATAAAAGAGCTTCTTATTTTATATTTGCTCTCTATTCTATTCTAGCTTAAATATCTACGTAATTATTATTTTCTTGACTTCTTTCTATAAGATAAACAATACTTGCACCTCCAAAATATAATATCATTATAATACTCGACATAAAAATCTGTGTTACAGGATCTACGGAAGGTGTCAAAATAGCACCTATTATAGTTGAACCAAGAGTTACATATCTCCAAACAGAAAACATTAATCTACTAGAAAAAATTTTTAGACTTCCTAAAACAACCTGTATTACTGGAAGTTGAAAAGCTAAACCAGTACTAAAAAGAAGGACAAGAATAAACTCAAAATACTGTTCAAATGACCAGAATGGTTCTACTACATCTGAACCATAATTAATGAAAAAATTTAATGCCGCAGGAGCCAGAAAAAAGTAACCACAGGCTAAACCAAATATGAATAGAATTACTGAACCAATTACAACAGGTAAAATTGTTTTTCTTTCGCCTCTAGTCATTCCTGGAAGGATAAACAAAATTATTTGATAAATAATAAATGGACTACTGATAAAAAAACCAGTATAAACTGCAACTTTAAGTGATGCAAAGAAGTATTCTCCTGGAGCTAATTGAAGAAACTTTATTCCTGTTGCAGGCTCTTGAAGTAATTTAACTATGTTTTTCACTGTAAAAATGCAAGAAACTATAGCAGTTACTAATAATGATAATGACCAAAATACTCTCTGACGAACTTCTTCTAGATGTTCTGTTAAAGACATTTCAGCTTCATTCTGTTCAAAAGATATCGAATATGGAATAAGTTTTTTATTAGTTTCCAAATTTTGGTTTAACATATTTTTTGACTATTTAGCATAACATTTTATATATGATACCTATTATTTTATTCATTAGGTAATGGTGAATATATTTAAAAATTCTTTATAAAACAGAGTGATAGATATTGATAAAAATCAATATCTATCACTCTGTTTTATAAAGAATTTTTAAGCTGAAGCTTGTGCACGTGCACGAGCTTTACGTAAGTTTTGAGTAGCTTCAATTCTATCCTTGCTACTTTCTGCTTCGTTAAAACGTATAGTAGCTTCTTCTAATTCTTTTTGTGCTTCTTGTTTGTTAATAGAAGCACCTTCTTCGGCTCCATTTACTAAAATAGTTAATTCATCATTCTCTACTTCAGCAAAGCCACCCATTAAAACTATGGGAGTCCAATCTTTATCAGTACGAACTCTCATAACTCCAATGTCTAACGCTGTTAATAAAGGAGCGTGACCACGTAAAATTCCTAATTGACCAGTACTACTTGGAAGAATTACCTCTTCGGCGTTAGAATCCCAAACAGTTCTATCTGGCGCTATTATGCTAATGTGCAGAGCCATTTTGTTACCTTATCCTTATTTTAAGCTTTTTGCTTTCTCAATAGCTTCATCAATATTACCAACAAGATAGAACGATTGTTCTGGTAATTCGTCAAGTTGACCATCAAGAATCATGTTGAAACCTTTAATAGTTTCAGCTAGAGATACATACTTACCTGGTGATCCAGTGAAAATCTCTGCAACAAAGAAAGGTTGAGATAGAAAGCGCTCAACTTTTCTAGCACGTGCAACTACTAATCTATCTTCTTCAGATAATTCATCTAGACCTAGAATTGCAATAATGTCTTGTAACTCTTTGTATCTTTGTAATGTCTCTTTTACTCTTTGAGCGGTACCGTAATGCTCTTGTCCAACAATATTAACTTGTAACATTGTTGAGGTAGAATCTAGTGGGTCTACAGCAGGATAAATACCTTTTGCAGCTAAGTTTCTTGACAGTACAGTTGTAGCATCTAGGTGAGAGAAAGTTGTAGCTGGAGCAGGGTCTGTTAAGTCATCTGCTGGAACGTAAACAGCTTGAATTGAAGTGATAGATCCTGATGTAGTAGATGTAATTCTTTCTTGAAGTCCACCCATTTCAGTAGCAAGCGTTGGTTGATAACCAACAGCTGAAGGCATACGACCTAGAAGGGCAGATACTTCAGCACCAGCTTGTACGAATCTAAAAATATTATCAATAAAAAGTAGAACTTCTTGTTTATTAACATCACGGAAGTATTCTGCCATTGTTAAAGCAGTTAGTCCAACTCTCATACGAGCTCCAGGCGGCTCATTCATTTGACCATAACAAAGTGCCACTTTTGATTCAGGAAGGTTATCTTCTTTAATAACTTTAGATTCCTTCATCTCCATGTAAAGGTCATTACCTTCACGTGTTCTCTCACCAACTCCACCAAATACAGATAATCCACCATGAGCTTTAGCAATGTTGTTAATAAGTTCCATGATTAACACAGTCTTACCCACACCAGCTCCACCAAATAGACCAATTTTACCGCCTCTTCTATAAGGAGCCAAAAGGTCAACAACTTTAATTCCTGTTTCAAAAATTGATGGTTTTGTCTCTAATTCTGTGAATAAAGGCGATTTTCTATGGATAGGTAATTTTGTTTCCATAGAAACAGGCCCCATTTCATCTACAGGCTCACCTAAAACGTTAAAAATACGTCCTAAAGTAGCTTTACCAACAGGAACACTTATTGCATCTCCTAAGTCAGCAACAGACATTCCTCTCTTCAGACCGTCTGTAGATGTCATAGATACAGCTCTTACTTTGTTGTTACCAAGTAATTGTTGTACCTCGCAGATGATAGCAGATTGCCCTTCACCAATTCGAAGAGCATTATAAATTCGAGGAAGTTTTCCGTCAGAGAATTCAACGTCAACTACAGGACCAATAATTTGAGTAATAAGGCCAGTGCTTGTTACAGTTACCATAAATAAGTTCGATATTCCGAAGTCAAGAATATATTTAATAAGTTTCGTAATAAATAAAAAAACTCATATTAATATTAATCAAAAGAGTTCTTTTTATAGTTAATTAAAGATAATTAAAACTATTTGTAATAAATATTATACAAGTGTAATAGAGAAAAATTATTAATAAAAGTAGTAAATTGAGAAGTATTTTTCGCCTTTTTCGTTAAGCTTTTATTAAATAAGTGAGAGTAAGTTTTTTTTATTGAATCACTTAATAACATAAAGATACTTAATACATGTTATCGGAAGACATTCTGCCAGTAGTTTTTAACCAGTTTTGAGCTTCGATGTAATTATTTGGCGCTAAACGGATAGCTTGTTTCCAGTACTCAGCTGCTTTATCAAACATTGTACGAGCAGTCTCTAAATCTCTTTTTTCAGAAGCTTTTACGCCTTGATAATGATAAATTACAGCAATATTATTTAAGGCTGGTGGGAGTCTAGAATTTAAATCTAAAGCTTGATGATAATACTCTAATGCTTTTATGTATTCACCATTACTTGCATAAATTAAACCTATATTGTAAAGGATATAACTTCTATCATATGGGTCTTCTTCCAATCTCAAAGCTTCATAATAATTCTCTAGTGCTTCTGCATACTCACCTTCAGATTGAGCAGACATACCATCTCTATAATAAGCAAAAGCTTCTTTTTCTTGTTTGCTTGCTGGTAATACTTTTAAAACAATATCTGCTATAACAGTAAAAGTTTTGTCTATGAAATTATCATTTTTTTGAAATCTAGGCATAAATCGTAATTAATATTGGCTTTTTTGGACTTCTAAGAATGTAAAATACGTCAAATTCAATAAATATAAAATAATTAGATAAATAATTTTTAAAAATATTAATGTCTAAACAATATAATCATAGTCAAAGACATATTTTTTCATTCGCTGGCTAATTAAATGTAATAAGTATCAAAATAAACTTTCTAGTAAAAACTATATTTTTATAAAGATAAATGAATCTCATTTATAACAGAGATCTCATTTCATAATTATTTTTAAATTACAAACAGTAACCTGCAAATGACAGGTATTATAGTTAGCTAAAGTGCTAAATACGAATCTTAATAATTGACATGTTTGAAAAAATTTAACAGACGCGATTAAATTAGTCTTAGATAATATTTATAATTAGTATAGTATTAAAGATTCTGAATATCTGTAGCTACAACTGGAAAATATTAACATCTTTAATGTTCCTATTTTTCTTGTTTCAAGAATAAGCATCATTCCATTTTAATCATAATTTAGTGATAAGAGTCGTTATTTGTCACATTAAAAATATTAATCATGAAATCTTAAATATCTGAAAAAATTACTAAATATTTTTTATGGACTTGAAATTAAAAGGTTGGCAAAACAAAAGATATTAAATATCATTTATATAACTATTATAAGTAATAATTACTTCGAACTAAAATATTAGATATTTTGCTTATCCAATTAGATGGATTTTCTCAGATTAGAATAAGAACAAAAAATAGGAAAAAAAATGATAGAAAAGAAATACGGAATAAACAGAACATCAAGATATTCTAAAGTTAATTGGATCCAAAAATATCTTAATAAGAATATTAACTGCAAAATGCAAAGCAATAATGCAACTGATGAAAAAGTTATATTATTGATTAATCCTTTGGTAATAGAAGGAGATAAAAATAGTTACAGTTTAAATGATACTAATAGCTTTAAAGAAGTTAAGCCTTTGGAATTTACGATTGATACTGAAAAGGATGGTAAACAAAAATTAGAGAAGAAGAAGAACAAAATTACCAAGAATGATATTGAGGTAAACGAAAATACAAAGAGCAAAGTAAAATTAAAGAAAAGAATTGATGGAACTTATGATGAAACAAGCAAAGTAAAGAAACAAAGTACGAGTAAGAAAAGTAAAAAGGAGGCTGGAAAAGAGTTATTAAAGGAAAAGCCCACAGAAATTGCACTCTCTAATCGAGTATCTGTTCAAGAATTAGCTGAAAAAATGTATGTTTCTGAAACAGATATTATTAGAACATTATTTTTAGATGGAAGAATAATTAACATTAATCAAGTATTAGACATAGATACTGCAATAAGAGTTGGAGAACAGTTAGGAATAAAAATCAAAATTGTTGACGAAGAAAACACGAACACTCGAAATAATTTTATACTAGAAACTGATAAAAATAATCTTGAAGCACGGCCTCCGATTATAGCAGTAATGGGACATGTTGATCATGGAAAAACAACGTTATTAGATAAGATTAGACAAACTCAAACAGCACAAAAAGAAGCTGGTGGAATAACACAAAAAATTGGTGCTTATGAGGTCAATATAAATTATCGTGAGGAAAAAAGAAAATTAGTCTTCTTAGATACACCAGGTCATGAGGCATTTTCTTCAATGAGATCAAGAGGAGTTCAAGTAACTGATCTAGCATTATTAGTTGTTGCTGCTGATGATGGAGTAAAACCACAAACAATAGAAACAATCAAGTGTATTAAAGAAGCAAATGTTCCATTAATTGTAGCAGTTAATAAAATTGACAAGGATGATGCCAATACTGATAACATTAAACAAGAATTAAGTACTTATAATGTCATACCTGATGATTGGGGAGGAGATACTCCTATGATTCCTATTAGTGCTAAAGAAGGAACTAATATGAATGAGTTAATAGAAATGATTATATTAGTTACTGATATGCTTAATTTAAAAGCTTCAAAAAAAGGTAACGCCCAAGGTACTGTTTTAGAAGCTAATTTAGATAAAAGTAAAGGTGCAATTGCAACTCTCTTAGTGCAAAATGGGGTTTTGGAAGTAGGTGATATTGTAGTTACAAGTCGACATATGGCGAAAGTAAGAGGAATGATTAACTCAGATAACGCAAATGTAATAAAAGCTACCGCTTCATCACCTATTTTAGTCTGGGGACTATCAGATGTGCCAAATATTGGAGATAAGTTTGAAGCTTTTAAGAACGAAAAAGAAGCAAAAAATGCTCTTCAAAATAGGAAAAATGAAGCAATAGGTAACGTGACAAGTGACACAACATCTGACAGGTATTCTTTAGTCGGAGCTAATATCAAAGCTGTGATAAATTTAGTAATCAAAACAGATATTCAAGGATCCGTGGAAGCAATTATTAGTAGTATCAATCAAATTGAACAAGAAAAAGTCAAAATTAGAGTGTTATATGCATCTGCAGGAGAAATCACAGAAACAGACGTAGATTTTGCAGATGCCAGTAAATCTGTAATTCTAGCATTCAATACAAGTCTTGCACCGGGGGCGAAAAAAGTCGCTCGTCACCTGGGAGTTAGTATCAAAGAATATAACGTGATCTATGACCTTTTTGATGATATTCAAACAATGGTAGATGATATTATTGGACCACAATATGAAGAAAAAAACATTGGTAGAGCTATAGTTAGAGCTGTTTTTCCTCTTGGAAAAAATTATGTTGCAGGTAGTTTTGTTAATGAAGGAAAAATAACCAAAGGATCATACATTAAAGTAAGTCGTGATGGAACAATCGTTTATGAAGGTGTATTATCTTCATTAAAGCAATTTAAACAAGATGTATCAGAAATTGAAGAAAATTCAGAATGCGGAATATACATAGAAGAATTCAATGAATGGAAGGAAAATGATATCATTTCAGCATTTGAACTCGTAGAAAAAAAGAAGAATCGATAAAAGAAAAAAAATAGACTTACTCAGATTTTTCTGTAATAAGTCTAATTGTATTAGAAAACTCCATCTCGATTAATAAATGGTAGTAAAGACAGCATTCTTGCTCTTTTCACAGCTTTTGTTAATCGAGTCTGCTGCTTTGTTGTCAACCCTGTCATTCTACGAGGCAAAATTTTTCCTTGTTCTGTTAGAAATTTGCTTAGTAATTCCACATCCTTATAATCAATAACTTCATTCGTTGGTAGAGGAGATAGTTTGCGACGATAAATAGGCATAATTATTGTTTAAAATTTATTTTATTTCTTTAAAAATTTCGTGTTTTTTCGATAGAGGGCAGTACTTTTTTAACTCTAATCGATCTGGAGTATTTCGTCTATTTTTTGTAGTACGGTATCGATAAACACCTTCACTAGTTTGACATTCTATTGTAATTCCAATGCGTACACCTTTACTCTTAGCCATATATTTATAGATTTTTTATTTTTTTTATTCATTTATTTTAACTAAATAAATAAGGATTTGATTTCTAAAATTTCAGGAAAAAAAGAAGCCTAATTTTTTCTTTAGTATTTTGTTATATGTTATAATCTCTTATCGTGAATAGTAAAGCTTTTAGAGAAAAGAAATAATCTAACTAATTCAAAAACAGAAAATACGAATTATGGCAAACTCATTATCAGCTGAAAAAAGAATTGAAATAAATAAGAGAAATCAGCTACGTAATAAAGCATATAAATCAACTATACGTACTATCTATAAGAAGTGTTTAATAGCAATTAATAACAAAGATGAAAACAATATCGATTCTATAAAATCGTTATTATCTTTATCTTATAGTAAGTTAGACAAAGCTGTTCAAAAAAGAATGATGCATAAAAATACGGCAGCTTCAAAGAAAGCTGCACTAGCAAAAGCATTAAAGAAAAGAGAACAAAATAAGTAAAAAATCATATCTAAATATAAGTTACAGTGAATGTAACTTATATTTACCATTTTTATTCTAGTCCAAAACCTTCAAAGCAATATTTTATAAATACTGAAACATTTTGATAATATTTTTTAGTCATATGACATTATAGAACACTAAAATTATGGTCTGATTAGACTGATTAACTTTAAGAACATGTAAAGGAGACAGTACTCTAATGTCTAACAATAATCGAATATCTACTTTTAGCTTGCCAGACTTGGTTGAAATACAACGTGCCAGTTTCTGTTGGTTTCTAGAAGAAGGATTAGCTGAAGAAATAAAAAATTTTTCTCCTATCACAGACTATACGGATAATTTAGAATTACATCTACTTGGAGATGAGTACAAGTTAAAATATCCAAAATACAGTATTAATGAATGTAAAAGGCGAGATGCAACTTATTCAGTGCAAGTATATGTGCCAGCAAGATTGATAAACAAAGAAACAGGAACTATTAAAGAACAGGAAGTTTTTATAGGAGACCTACCTCTAATGACAGATAGAGGTACTTTTGTTATTAATGGTGCGGAAAGGGTTATTGTTAACCAAATTGTTAGAAGTCCGGGAATTTATTACAAATCAGAAACTGACAAACAAGGAAGACGTACTTATAGTAGTAGCTTAATATCAAACAGAGGTGCATGGGTTAAGTTTGAAACCGATAAGAATGATTTGGTTTGGGTGAGAATAGACAAGACTAGAAAAATCGCAGCTCATGTATTTTTGAAAGCCATGGGACTTAGTGACAGTGATATATATAATGGATTACGCCACCCCGAATATTTAAAGAAAACTTTCCGGGTTGAAGGAAATTACACAATTGAAGAGTCTCTAATACAAATGTACGCAAAGTTACGTCCTGGAGAACCAGCTACAGTTAATGGCGGTCAACAAATTTTGTATTCACGTTTTTTTGACCCAAAACGCTATGACTTAGGTAAAGTGGGTAGATACAAATTAAATAAAAAACTAAGTTCATCAATACCAGAAAACATTCGAGTTTTAACACCTCAGGATACATTAGCTGCAATAGACTATCTAATAAACCTAAAATTTGATATAGGTGAAGTAGATGATATTGATCATTTAGGTAACAGAAGAGTAAGATCTGTTGGTGAATTGCTGCAGAACCAAGTTCGAGTTGGATTAAATAGGCTAGAGAGGATAGTTCGAGAAAGAATGACTATTTGTGATGCTAATTCTCTTACACCTAATACATTAGTTAATCCAAAACCAATCGTTGCAGCTATTAGAGAATTTTTTGGTTCCAGTCAACTATCACAATTCATGGATCAAACTAATCCTTTAGCTGAATTAACTCACAAAAGAAGAATTAGTGCGCTTGGTCCTGGAGGATTAAATCGTGATCGTGCAGGTTTTGCAGTTAGAGATATTCACTTAAGTCATTACGGTAGAATTTGTCCCATAGAAACACCAGAAGGTCCTAACGCAGGATTAATTGGAGTTTTGGCCACACATGCAAGAATCAATTCATATGGTTTTATAGAAACACCATACTACAAAGTAGATAATGGAAAAGCATTAAAGCAGACAGTACCAATATACCTAGCAGCAGATCAAGAAGACGAATTTCGAATAGCGCCAGGTGACACACCAATCAATGAGAATCTTGAAATAAAAAATGAAATAGTAGCAGTCAGATATAGAAAAGAGTTCACGACTACAAGAAAGGAACTTGTTGATTATATAGCAGTTTCACCTATACAAGTTATATCTATAGCAACTTCCCTTATACCATTTTTAGAACATGATGATGCTAACAGAGCTTTAATGGGATCTAATATGCAAAGACAAGCCGTTCCATTATTATATCCAGAAAGTCCATTAATAGGCACTGGACTAGAAGCACAGGCTGCAAGAGATTCCGGTATGGTAATGATAAGCTTAGAAGACGGGATAGTAACTTATATTTCAGCTGACAGAATTTGTGTTACTAATCAACAAGGAAAAGAAATTTCATATAACCTACAAAAATACCAAAGATCTAATCAAGATACATGTATTAATCAAAGGCCTTCCGTATGGCTTGGAGAAGAAGTTGTTACCGGACAAGTGATCGCCGACGGTGCTGCAACAGAAGGTGGAGAATTAGCATTAGGACAGAATATACTTGTCGCATATGTACCATGGGAAGGTTATAATTACGAAGATGCATTCCTTATTAGCGAAAGACTTGTTTATAACGACGTATATACATCGGTACATATAGAGAAATATGAAATAGAAGCAAGACAAACTAAATTAGGTTCAGAAGAAATTACAAGAGAATTACCTAATGTTGGTGAATATTCACTTCGTAAATTAGATGAAAATGGAATAATTGTTATTGGTTCATGGGTAGAATCTGGAGATATTCTAGTTGGCAAAGTTACACCTAAAGGAGAATCTGATCAACCTCCTGAGGGTAAATTGCTAAGGGCTATTTTTGGAGAAAAAGCTAAAGATGTTAGAGATACATCTTTACGAGTGCCTAATGGAGGAAGAGGAAGAATACTTGATGTACGGATCTTTACTAGAGAAAAAGGTGATGAACTACCAGCTGGAGCAAATATTGTTATCAGAGTCTATGTGGCACAAACTCGAAAAATTCAAGTTGGTGATAAAATGGCTGGACGACACGGTAACAAAGGAATTATCTCAAAAATTCTACCAAGGCAGGATATGCCATATTTACCAGATGGTACACCTGTTGATTTAGTTCTTAATCCATTAGGAGTTCCTTCAAGAATGAACGTAGGACAGATTTTTGAGTCACTTCTAGGATTAGCTGCAGAACATCTTAATAAAAGATTTAAAATAGTACCATTTGACGAAATGCATGGAGCAGAGGCTTCGCGAGTATTAGTAAACGACAAATTAATGAATGCTCGTAATTTAACTAAAAAAGATTGGATATTTGATCTTAAACATCCGGGGAAAATACGATTATTTGATGGAAGAACTGGAGATCCATTTGATAACCCAGTGATGGTGGGAATATCATATATGTTAAAGCTTGTACACCTTGTTGACGACAAGATACATGCAAGATCTACAGGTCCATACTCCTTAGTAACTCAACAGCCATTAGGCGGTAAAGCACAACACGGCGGACAAAGATTGGGGGAAATGGAAGTTTGGGCTCTTGAAGCTTTTGGTGCAGCGTATACACTACAAGAGTTATTGACTGTTAAATCAGATGATATGCAAGGAAGGAACGAAACGTTAAATGCAATTGTAAAGGGGAAACCAATTCCAAGGCCAGGTACGCCAGAGTCATTTAAAGTATTGATGCGCGAGCTACAATCATTAGGTTTAGATATTGGTGCATATAAAATAGAAACATTACCAGATGGACAAACAAGAGGAATAGAAGTTGACTTAATGTCTAGCGTCAGTAATAAAAAATTTCACTTGCGTCCAACTTACGAATCAATAACACGTGAAGATATAGAAACATCTTTAACTTAAGGGAAAAAAATACAATGCCGAAAATAGAACAATATTTTGACTATGTAAAAATCAATTTGGCTTCCCCCCAAAGAATAAAAAAATGGGGAGAGAGAGCACTACCTAATGGCCAAATAGTCGGAGAAATTACTAAGCCAGAAACTATTAACTATAGGACTCTTAAACCTGAAATGGATGGACTCTTTTGTGAGCGTATATTTGGTCCTGTAAAAGATTGGGAATGTCACTGTGGAAAATATAAAAGAGTCAGATATAAGGGAATCGTATGTGAAAGATGCGGTGTAGAAGTAGTAGAATCAAAAGTACGAAGACATCGAATGGGGTATGTACAATTAGCAGCTCCAGTGACACACGTATGGTATCTAAAAAGCTTACCCAGTTATATTGCAATACTTTTAGATATACCTTTGAAGGATGTTGAACAAATTGTATACTTTAATTCATATGTAGTTACAAGACCAGGGAATTGTTCAAGTCTAAAATATAAACAACTACTGAGTGAAGATGAATGGATTGATGTAGAAGATCAGCTATATCAAGAGCAATCAGATATATATGGTGTTGAAGTTGGAATAGGTGCAGAAGCTATACAAAAATTACTTAAAGATATTGATTTAGAAATAGAAGCTGAAAGTTTAAGAGAAGAAGTTTTACTCTCAAAAGGGGCGAAAAAAGATAAGGCTATTAAGAGATTAAGAATTATCGATAATTTTATTGCAACGAGATCTGATCCTTCGTGGATGATATTAACTATATTACCTGTTATTCCTCCTGATCTAAGACCAATGGTCCAACTAGATGGTGGTAGATTTGCGACTTCCGACTTGAATGACTTATACAGAAGAGTATTGAATCGTAACAATCGTTTAATAAGATTACAAGAAATTCTTGCTCCCGAGATAATCATTCGTAACGAAAAGCGAATGTTGCAAGAATCTGTAGATGCTTTAATTGACAATGGCAAAAGAGGCAAAGTTGTTGTGGGTGCGAATAATAGACCATTAAAGTCATTGTCAGATATTATTGAAGGAAAACAAGGAAGGTTCAGGCAAAATTTATTAGGAAAACGTGTGGATTATTCAGGAAGATCAGTTATTGTAGTAGGTCCACAATTACAATTGAATCAATGTGGTCTTCCTAGAGAGATGGCATTAGAACTATTTCAACCATTTGTTATACATAGATTAATTCATCAAGGGTTAGTAAATAATATAAAAGCTGCAAAGAAATTAATTCAAAAAAATGAAACTACTGTTTGGAATGTCTTAGAAGATGTAATACAAGGACACCCAGTTTTATTAAATAGAGCACCTACATTACACAGGTTAGGAATACAAGCTTTTGAACCAATATTAGTCGAAGGCAGAGCTATAAAATTACACCCTCTAGTTTGTCCAGCATTTAATGCCGATTTTGATGGAGATCAAATGGCTGTACATATACCGCTATCCTTAGAAGCACAAGCTGAGGCACGACTTCTTATGCTTGCACCTTATAATTTTTTATCGCCAGCAACTGGAGAACCGATAATCATGCCAAGTCAAGATATGGTTCTTGGATGTTACTACTTGACAGCCGAGAATCCTACTCAACAAAATAAGCAAGCTTATTATTTTTCTAGTTTAGAAGATGCACTTTTAGCGTATGATTCAAACAAAATTCCATTACATTCTTATGTCTGGGTTAGATTTGATGGAATAGTTGATAATGAGAGTGAAGCAATTAAAGTTGAAGAAAACGAGAATGGTGACAATTTACATATCTTTGATGATCGAATAATAAAGAAAGATAAAAATGGAGATACGGTTGTTCAGTATTTATTGACTACACCAGGAAGAATTTTACTTAATAAAGTTCTCTTAGATTCACTAGTAATAGCGAAATAATGAGGAATTTTTCATAAAAATAAAAATATCATGAGAGAAAAATATTTATTTGTGCCACCTAAGCCCAGATTCACGAATAGAGTAATAGATAAAAAAGAACTGAAACGACTAATGGCTTGGGCTTTCAGCAATTATGGTACAGGCAGAGCTTCTTACATGGCTGATAGATTAAAAGAATTAGGGTTTCATTATGCGACACGTGCTGGTATCTCGTTAAGTGTAGAGGATTTAAGGGTACCACCTACTAAAAGAAATCTTTTAAATAGAACAAATGAAGCTATACAACTAACTGAAGAACAGTACGAAAGAGGTGAAATAACAGCTATAGAGAGGTTTCAGAGAGTAATAGACACTTGGAATAACGCCAGTGAGGAACTTAAAACTGAAGTTATTAAATATTTTAAAGAGACAGATCCACTTAATCCTATTTATATTATGGCATTTTCTGGTGCCAGGGGAAATATTTCGCAAGTAAGACAACTAGTTGGAATGCGTGGGTTAATGGCTGATCCACAAGGTCAAATTATTGACCTACCAATTAAAAGTAATTTTAGGGAAGGATTAACAGTCACTGAATATATAATCTCATCGTATGGAGCGAGAAAAGGGTTAGTTGATACAGCACTAAGAACAGCAGACTCAGGGTATCTTACACGTAGACTCGTTGATGTAGCTCAGGACATTATTATTAGAGAAATAGATTGTGGTACACAACGAAGCATCATTATCAAAGATATGGTTGCTAACAATCAAATACTTATTCCAATTGGCAGTAGATTAGTAGGAAGAGTGTTGTTTGAAACTCTCTACTATCCACATGATGGTGGAGTTATTGCACATGTCAATCAAGATTTAGATCATGAAACTAATAAAATTATTGTGGATGCTGGAATTAAATCAGTCAGCGTTAGATCTCCTCTAACATGTGATTCTGCTAGATCTGTATGTCAGTTTTGCTACGGTTGGAATTTAGCGCATGGTTCACTCGTAGATTTAGGTGAAGCTGTTGGTATTATTGCAGCGCAATCAATTGGTGAACCAGGTACACAATTAACAATGCGTACTTTCCATACTGGTGGTGTTTTTACTGGAGAATTAGCAGAGCAAATAAAAGCTCCTTTTAGCGGAATTATTAGACTTCCTAAAAATATTAAATCGCGATTAATAAGAACTAGACATGGACAAGAGGCAATAATATTAGAAGCAAATTATAAGTTATCACTTTATGATTACAAATTAAATGAAGAAAAACTAGAATTCACTCAAGGAACTATATTATTCATTAATGATAATGAGCAGTTTCGAGAGGGACAAGTTATAGGTGAAATAAGCACAAAAACCAATCTAATAACTGAGAGAGCTACAAAAGACTTATTAACTGAGACTTCTGGGCAAGTGTTTTTCTCGGAATTAACATCTGAAGAAAGGATTGATAGACAAGGCAATATTACGACAAAAACAAGTAAGGGAGGATTGATCTGGATACTGTCAGGAGAAGTACATAACTTACCTCAATCAGCACAACTCGAAATAAGGGAAGATGATGAGATAAACAATGAAACAATTTTAGCAACAACATATATAACGAGTGATTATGGTGGAATTGTTAGATTAGATAAAAGATTAGGTTTTGACGAATTGAATGAAATACAAATAGTAACATCGTCAGTACTTATTAAAGATGCACTAGTCATAGATGAGTGTGAAAATGATGAAGGAAACAATACTTTCTTCTTAAATTTTTCCAACGGGAATAAGTTTCTTATGCTTTGTTCTCCTGGTAATAAAGTTAATAATGGACAAGTTATAGGTGAATTGGTAGATACAAAATACCGAACAAAGACTGGAGGATTTATCAAATATAAGGATCATCCAAAGGATTTCCTAGAAAAACATCGACTACTTTGGATTCCAGAAGAAACTCATGAAATAAAAAAAGATATCTCTCTGCTTATGGTAGAGGATAATACATATGTTGAAGCTGGTATTGAAATCATCAAAGATGTCAAAACAGAAAACGCAGGTTTTTTAAGAGTTGTTGAAGAAAATGGTATTGTCGAAAAAATCATTATTAAAGTAGGAACTATTCTTAAGGCAAATGAAGAAATAGAATTTTCATCAGAAATTATAGAAACTGGAGAAAAAATCTGTAAAGGGATTTATGCAGAATCTCCATGTTTATTAGAATCCGTGCCCGAAGGAATATTAATTAGACCTGCTGATGAATATTACATAAATAGAGAGCAATTTCAAATAGAGACAGAGCATTCATTAAATTGTAGCCAGTCTATTGGTATTAATTTAACTCAACATTTATCATTTAAAGAAGGGGAAAAAATTGAATCTATAAACGGAATAGACTTAGTTAAAACATACTTAACTGTAGACATATCATCTGATCAAATTCATGGTTCTGCTGATATAGAGTTTTTAGATACAAATCAAAAAGGAAAGTATAAATTACAGGTTGCAATAATAGAAAATTTACAAATTAAACAGGATACGTTTATTGAAGATAGTAAGCAGCAAGTAAAAACTAGTTTTTGTGTTAAAGATGGTCAAGAAATTACTCCAGGTGCTTTAGTTGCTCAAACATCACTAATTTCAAAATCGAAAGGAAAAGTCGAAAATATAACAGATAATGGACAATCTGGCAGAAAGATTCTTATTCTTAGAGAAACAGATGAAGAGACTATCTATTTAAATGGAGAAACACCTCAAGTGTCTGAAGGAGAACTTGTTCGTTATGGCGATCAAATTGCTGCTAATATTGTAGCTAGGGAATCTGGCAAAATTGTATCTCTTGATGAAAACAAGATCAAAATACGTACCGCTAATCCTTATTTAGTATCATCCGGAGCGGTTTTGCAAACAAAAAACAACGATCTTGTCCAAATTGGTGACATTCTAGCAATATTAGTGTTTGAAAGGTCAAAAACTGGAGATATAGTCCAAGGTTTACCAAGAATTGAAGAAATACTAGAAGCAAGACGTCCTAAAGAAGCATGTAAACTAGCACAAAGGCCAGGGAAAGTAAAAGTTTGGTACGATTCAGAAGAAAATTATCATGTTGAAATATTGGAAACGGATGGTAATATCAATGAATACATGGTTAATAGTACACAAAAAGTAATAGTTTCAAATGGAGAAAATATACTTTTAGCCGAAGCCATCACTGATGGAGCGCCTAACCCACATGAAATGCTGAGCTTATACTTTAACTTCTATATGAATGTTTTAGGAATCTACGAAGCTGCTAAGTTGAGCTTACAAAAAGTACAAACATATCTAGTTAATGAAGTGCAAAATGTTTATCAATCGCAAAATGTTGATATTTCGGATAAACATGTTGAAGTCATAGTCAGACAAATGACATCTAAAGTAAGAGTAGAAGATGGTGGAGATACAACTCTCTTGCCTGGAGAACTTGTAGAATTACAACAAATAGAAAACATTAATGAAGCGATGTTATTAACAAGAGGGATTCCAGCAAGCTACTCTCCTGTATTGTTAGGAATAACTAAATCATCATTAAATACAGATAGTTTTATATCTGCTGCCAGCTTCCAAGAAACTACAAGAGTTTTAACAGAAGCTGCTATAGAAGGAAAAGCTGATTGGCTACGAGGATTAAAAGAAAATGTAATTATAGGACGATTAATACCTGCAGGAACAGGTTTTAACTCTTACAGTGAAATATCTAAGATTAATCGAACTGAAAAGAGAGCATCTGACAGCTATTTTCTTGATAATAAGAATACAGATAATCAAATGCCACGTCTTATTATTGATGAAAATAACGGTTACTTTCAGGATGATGCAAAGGTACAATGAAACTAAAATAAATACTTAGATTGATAAAATATAAAAAATAATATAGCTAAAAATAAAAGAATACGATTTCACGAAAATTATTACTTTGATAATATATCAAATGAAGTGCTTTGATAGTAAAGACCACAAACATTTATTTGTGTAAGTCTTCAAAGATTATCTATATTCAAAATAATATTAACTACTATAGAGGAAAATAAAAATTATGGCTGTTGTGACATTAGCTGAATTATTAGAAGCTGGAGTCCATTTTGGACACCAATCAAGAAGATGGAACCCAAAAATGTTTCCATATATTTATGCAGAACGTAATGGTATACACATTATAGATTTAGTTCAAACAGCGGAATTATTAACACAAGCATGTAATTTTGTGCGTAAAGCCTCTGAAGAAGGAAAAAAATTCCTTTTTGTAGGGACGAAAAGACAAGCTGCTGGTGTTATAGCACAAGAAGCAGAAAGATGTGGAGCACATTATATTAACCAAAGATGGCTAGGAGGAATATTAACAAACTGGTTTACTATTAGAACAAGAGTTGAAAGACTTAAAGATCTAGAAAGTAAGGAAGAAAGCGGATATCTAGATAAATTACCAAAAAAAGAAACAGCTATTCTTAAGAGAGAACTTGAGAAACTACGGAAGAATCTTAACGGAATCAAAGACATGAAACGATTACCAGACCTTGTACTAATTGTTGATCAGAAAAGAGAAAGTACAGCTATCCAAGAATGTATGACGCTAGGAATACCAATTATTTCAATTCTAGATAGTAACTGTAATCCAGACATTACAGATATACCAATTCCAGGTAATGATGATGCTATTAGATCTATAAAATTAATTGTTGGTAAGATAGCTGATTCTATTTGTGAAGGACAAAGTGGGAAAATTCAAAGTGAAGGCAAAGAAGAAGTTAAATTTGCTTAATTTTATATTCATTTACGATAACACATAGTAATTTTATATATTTAAGAATAAGAAAAAATATGGCTGCTGAAATTTCTGCAAAAATTGTTAAAGAACTACGTGACAAAACATCAGCTGGAATGATGGATTGTAAGAAGGCATTACAAGAAGCTGGTGGAGATTTTGCGAAAGCTGAGGAAGCATTAAAGAAAAAGGGATTAGCAACAGCTGCAAAGAAATCAGGGCGCATAGCTACAGAGGGTATTGTAGAAGCATATATTCACATGGGAGGAAAATTAGGAATTCTAGTAGAAGTGAACTGTGAGACAGATTTTGTGGCTAGAAGATCTGAATTCCAAGAACTTGCTAGAAGCATTGCCATGCAAATAGCAGCATGTCCTCAAGTACAATACATAAATGCAGCTGATATACCAACAGAAATTGCAGAAAGAGAAAAGAAAATAGAAATGGAGAAAGATGACTTAGGAAATAAACCTAAAGAGATTAAAGAAAAAATTGTCGAGGGAAGGATACAAAAAAAATTAAAAGAGATGGTCTTACTTGAGCAAGCATTCATTAGAGATTCTTCTATAACTGTTGATGACCTAGTAAAAAAGAATATTTCTACTTTGGGTGAGAATATACAAATCCGTAGATTTGAAAGATTTGTATTAGGTGAAGGATTAGAAAAAAAGAATGAGAATTTTAGCGACGAAGTTGAAAAAATGATGAAGTAAGAATAAACCTTTTAAGCTATTACTATCATCTCTTATGAAAGTAATAAAAGCTTAATTTTTTCACATTAAATATATAGGAAATATATTCAATTATTTAACTGAATCTAAATTATTCATCTACAAAAAAATTAGAATTAGTGCATAATAAGATTATTCTCAATTATGCCTTTTGATAAAACTTTTCACTTATAAAGTCAAATCTATAATTTATAAATGTTAATGAAGTTTATGCTTTTCTTCTAAATTAACATTTATAAATTGCAAAAGAATTATATTAAACTATGTATCAGAATAACCTTACCGCTTTTAACTCCTTCTACTCAATTGCAGAAGTTGAAGTTGGAAAGCACCTTTATTGGGAAATTGCAGGATTACAACTACACGGTCAAGTCTTCATTGTTTCGTGGTTAGTAATGGGGGCATTGCTAGCGTTCGCTATTGCTGGAACTAGAGATCTTAAGCAAACTCCAGAAGGACTACAAAACTTCATGGAATATGCTTATGAATTCTTACAAGACATTGCTAAAAATCAAATTGGTGAAGAAGAATATAGACCTTGGGTTCCGTATGTAAGCACGGTATTCCTATTCATATTTGGAGCAAACTGGGCAGGAGCTCTTATTCCTTGGAAACTAATTTCATTACCAGAAGGGGAATTAGCAGCACCAACTAATGATATTAACGTAACAGTGGCATTGGCTCTAATGACTTCTTTCACTTATTTCTACGCAGGAATAAGCAAAAAAGGAATTGGATATTTTGCGAAGTATGTTCAACCTACTCCTATTCTTCTACCGATTAATATTCTTGAAGACTTTACAAAACCTTTATCACTAAGCTTCCGTCTTTTCGGAAATGTCCTTGCAGACGAGCTAGTTGTTTCTGTTTTTGCTCTATTAGTACCTATACTAATACCATTACCAGTAATGATCCTAGGACTGTTTGCTAGTTCAGTACAAGCATTGATTTTCTCTACACTATCTGCAGCTTATATAGGCGAAGCGTTAGAAGATCATCACTAAAATGAAAAAATAAAATTAGTATCTGAAATAATTTAATCCTTATAAATATGATAAACATCACAATAATCTTATGAACCCTATCGTATCTGCTGCTTCAGTTGTTGCTTCTGGTCTATCTGTTGGTTTAGCTGCAATTGGTCCTGGTATTGGACAAGGAACTGCTGCTGCACAAGCTGTTGAAGGTATTGCTCGTCAACCTGAAGCTGAAGGTAGAATCCGTGGTACTCTACTTCTTTCTCTAGCGTTCATGGAATCATTAACTATCTATGGTCTAGTTGTATCACTAGCGTTACTTTTCGCTAATCCATTCACAGCGTAATTTTTCGATAACATTTTACAAGCTAAATATTTTTTAGTATCCCTAGTCATTAAAAATGACTAGGGGATTGAAGTGGTAACATTTTTTTAAGGACCCATTATAAAAAATAAGTAATAATGACAAATCTGATATTTCTGTTAGCACAAGAAGCTGCTAGTGAGCCAAAAGGTGGTTTATTCGATTTCAATGCTACTCTACCTTTAATGGCATTGCAAATTTTGCTACTTATGGTATTGTTAAATCTTGTGTTCTATACTCCAGTAGCTAAAGTACTGGATGAAAGAGATGAATATATTCGTAAAAATTTAACTGAGGCTTCTGAAACTCTGACTAAAGCAGAAGCAATTACCAAACAGTATGAGCAAGATTTAGCACAAGAGAGACGTGAGTCACAATTAATTATAGCTTCTGCTCAAAAAGAGGCTCAAGAAATAGTTGCTATGGAAATCAATCAAGCACAAAAAGATACTGAAGCATTAGTTAATGAAGCTACACAGCAATTAAACACTCAGAAAGAGAAGGCTTTACTTGCTCTTGAAGAACAAGTTAATACTCTTAGTGAACAGATTAAGAATAAGTTGTTAAGTGGCAAATTAACTGCATAAAGTCTCACATTCTATTGATGCAAAAAAATCATCATGAATTATTAAGTTTTTTGTAAAGTATATATAATATGAGTGATTTTCTATTGATTAGTGCCCTTGCAGAATTATCTTCTGGAAAGGGATTCGGATTTAATTCAAATTTTTTAGAAGCCAACGTAATAAACATAGCTTTATTACTTACTGGTGTTTTTTACTTAGGTAACAATTTTCTAACTTCTGCTCTTGAACTTAGACAACAAAAAGTTACTGAGGCTATACAAGAAGCTGAAGAAAGACTTCAACAGGCTAACGCGAGACTTTTAGATTCAGAAAAACAACTGACGCAAGCTCAAAGTGTTATAGAGAAAATAAAAAAAGAAGCGGAAGTAACTGCTCGTACAGTTAAAGAAACTATACTTGCCCAAGGTAAGTTAGACATCGAGAGACTCACGAATAATGGTAAAAGTAGCATTGAGAAGGCTGAGTTACAAATAAAAAAACAAATTCAGCAACGTATTACAGATCTTGCTATGCAAAGAGTGTCAACTCAACTACAAGATTATATGACTCCTAGCCTTCAATCTAAAGTTATAGACAATAATATTGCTCAGTTAGGGGGACAATTATAATGGCACAGAATCTAAAAGTTTCTCAACCATATGCGAATGCGTTTATTCAAATGATATCTGGAAAAGATTCATTGGATAAAGTTATCTCTGATTTAACATATATTGAAGCAGCTCTAAAGTCACCTGACTTAGTGCAAGCGTTTTCTAATCCTTTACTATCTGTTGATAGTAAAAAAGGAATGGTTAAAGCAGTTTTCAAAGGAAAAATTGAACCTAAAACTGTAAATTTCTTATTAGTACTTTGCGATAGAGGAAGAATTAATTGCTTAGAAGGTGTTACTTCTTTAGCATTAGAAATGGCATATAAGCAAGCATCTGTAACAGTCGCACATGTTGTTTCATCTTCTGAAATGTCAGAGGGCCAACAAGAAGCGTTAGTTGCAAAATTAAAGGCGATGACAAACGTAAGACAAGTAAAACTAGAAATTAAAGTTGACAAAACTCTAATTGGAGGCTTTACAGTTCAAATTGGTTCTCGTGTTATTGACACTAGTATACAAGGACAATTAAAGAAACTAGCTTCACACTTAGGAGCATCTTCTCCTCTATAAATTGAGCAGTTCTTTCATTTTTAAAACATAATTTATCAAAGTAGACAAATATTGATATGGTAAACATTAGACCTGATGAAATCAGCAGCATTATCCGTGAACAAATTGACAAATATGATCAAGGTGTTCAAGTAGCTAATGTAGGTACTGTTCTTCAAGTAGGAGATGGAATTGCTCGTGTTTATGGTCTTGATCAAGTAATGGCTGGAGAATTACTTGAATTTGAAGATAAAACTGTAGGTATTGCATTAAATCTTGAAAGTGATAACGTTGGTGTTGTACTAATGGGTGCTGGCCGAGGTATTTTAGAAGGTAGTTCTGTAAAAGCTACTGGAAAGATTGCTCAAGTTATGGTTGGTAAAGATTTCCTAGGAAGGGTTGTAGATGGTTTAGGACAAGCTATTGACGGAAAGGGAGATATTAAAGGTGAAGAATCAAGACTAATTGAATCAATGGCACCTGGTATTATCGCTCGTAAATCTGTTTGTGAACCAATCCAAACTGGTATTACTTCTATTGACGCAATGATTCCTGTTGGTAGAGGACAACGTGAATTAATTATCGGTGATAGACAAACTGGAAAGAGTTCAGTTGCTCTAGATACTATCATCAACCAAAAATCTGAAGGTGTTATTTGTGTTTACGTTGCTGTAGGACAAAAAGCATCAACTGTAGCTTCTCTAGTAACAACTCTACAAGAGAAAGGTGCAATGGATTACACTGTTGTAGTCTCAGCAAGTGCAGATGATTCAGCAACATTACAATATATCGCTCCTTACACAGGTGCAGCTATCGCTGAGTACTTTATGTACAAAGGAAAAGCAACACTTATTGTTTACGATGATTTATCTAAGCAAGCAAGTGCATACAGAGAAATGTCACTTCTATTAAGAAGACCTCCAGGAAGAGAGGCTTTCCCTGGTGACGTATTCTACCTTCACTCTCGTCTTTTAGAGAGAGCTGCTAAATTAAGTGACGCATTAGGTGGTGGAAGCATGACAGCACTTCCAATCATTGAAACTCAAGCTGGTGATGTCTCTGCTTACATTCCAACAAACGTAATTTCAATAACTGATGGTCAAATCTTCTTGTCTGGTGACTTATTTAACGCAGGTATCAGACCAGCGATTAACGTAGGTATTTCTGTATCACGTGTTGGTTCAGCTGCACAAATTAAAGCTATGAAGCAAGTTGCTGGTAAATTAAAGCTAGAACTAGCACAATTTGCAGAGTTAGAGGCATTCTCTCAATTCGCTTCTGATCTAGATCAAGCTACAAGAAACCAATTGGCTAGAGGACAAAGATTAAGAGAGATCTTAAAGCAAGCAGCAAACTCTCCTATTCCAGTAGAAGAACAAGTAGCTATCATCTACACAGGTATTAACGGTTTCCTTGATGATATTCCTGTTAATAAAGTGAAAGAATTCGTTAGTACTCTAAGAAGTAACCTAAGAAACTCAAAGCCTAAGTATGCTCAAATTGTTAAGGATACTAAGCAATTTACACCTGAAGCTGAGGGATTACTAAAAGAAGTTATTGCAAGTACAAAAACTACTTTTGCTTAAAAGATATAGAACATAAAATAAATACTTAAAGTTATTAATTTATTAATAACTTTAAGTATTTATTTTAACCAATCATAGCCCTTATTTTCTAACTCTTTAGCGAGTGATTTATCTCCAGTTTTTATGATTTTCCCATCCTGCATAACATGTATAAAAGTTGGTTCAATATAATCTAATAAACGCTGATAGTGAGTTATTAATATTATTGCATTAGAGTCATTTGCCAGATTATTAATTCCCTTTGATACAATTTTTAGAGCATCAATATCTAATCCAGAGTCTGTTTCATCTAAAATTGACAATTTTGTATCTAAAACAGCCATCTGAAGTATTTCATTACGTTTTTTTTCACCACCTGAAAACCCCTCGTTAACACTTCTATTAAGAAAAGCAGGATCCATTTCAATCACGTCAAGTTTTTGAGTTATAAACTCAAAAAATTCCAATGGATCTAACTCATGAAGTCCCTGATACTTCCTTCTTGCATTACAAGATAAACGTAAAAAATCTGCATTACTTACACCTGGTATCTCTATTGGATACTGAAAACCTAGAAATATACCTTTTTGTGATCTTTCTTCTGGTGCTGTATCAAGAATAGATTCTCCGTTAAAAAGAATATTCCCTGCAGTAACTCTGTAAGCAGAATGTCCTGCTACAATTTTTGAAAAAGTACTTTTCCCTGAACCATTTTTCCCCATAATAGCGTGAATCTCACCAGGATTTACTGTAAGATTTAAACCCTTAATTACTCGTGTATCGTTGATTGACGCTTCAAGCCCTTGAATCTGTAGGATAGGTGAAATATTTGCCATATTTTATTTAATTAAAGTAGCTATTTTTATACAAGTTATTTCTAATTTCGATGCATAAATCTTTTTTATTACATATGAATAACAGTTATCTTTGATTGATTAAAATCCAAAATAACGCATCGTTATGCCATTTTAAAATTGGAATAAGGTAGACAAAAAAGGTCTTCATGGTTGATAAAAAACAGGATAATTATAATAATTAAAACTAACCAACTGTACCTTCTAATTTTAGACTTAAAAGACGATCTGCTTCCAATGCGAATTCCATTGGTAATTCATTAAAAACATCTTTACAGAAACCACTAATCATTAAACTAATAGCAGATTCCATATCAATTCCACGTTGTAAAAAGTAGAATAATTGTTCTTCTTCAATCTTAGAAGTAGAAGCTTCATGTTCAACGGTACTTGTAGAATTATTTACCTGTATGTAAGGAAAGGTGTTAGCTTGTGCTTTATCTCCAATTAACATTGAATCACATTGAGAATAATTAACGCTATTATGAGCTTTAGGGCCTATTTTGACTTGACCTCTGTAAGTATTTTTAGAATTACCAGAAGAAATACCTTTTGAGACAATTCGACTTCTTGTATTCGGACCAACATGTACCATCTTTGTACCTGTGTCAGCTTGCTGATAATTATTAGTTAAAGCTACTGAATAAAATTCACCTATAGAGTTTTCACCTGCCAAAATGCAGCTTGGATATTTCCAGGTTATTGAAGATCCTGTTTCTACTTGAGTCCAAGAGATCTTAGAATTATTACCAGCACATAAACCTCGCTTAGTTACAAAATTATAAATTCCTCCAACTCCATTAGTATCACCGGCATACCAGTTCTGTACAGTAGAATATTTAATCTCGGCATTTTTTAATGCAACTAACTCCACGATAGCTGCATGCAGTTGATTAGTATCAAACTGTGGTGCAGTACAGCCTTCGAGATAACTAACTTTGCTATTTTCATCAGCAATAATCAAAGTGCGTTCAAATTGACCTGAGTCTTGATTATTTATTCTGAAGTAGGTAGATAACTCTAGAGGGCAAGTAACATTTTGAGGAATGTAACAAAAAGATCCCTCACTAAAAACAGCCGAATTAAGTGCAGCAAAGTAATTATCACCAATAGGTACTACAGTACCTAAATATTTTTCTACAAGACAAGGATGAGATTGTAGGGCTTCCGAAATTGGAGAAAAGATGACACCAACCTTGTATAATTCTTCTTTAAATGTAGTACCTACAGAAACACTATCAAATATAGCATCGACAGCAACATTAGCTAATTTTTTTTGCTCTGTCAGTGGTATTCCTAATTTTTCAAACGTTGCCAAAATATCTTCATCGACTTCATCTAAACTAGATAAATTTACTTTCTTTTTTGGTGCAGAGTAATAAAGAATATTTTGGTAATCGATATCAGTATAATGAAGAGAGGCCCATGTAGGAGCTACCATTTTTTGCCAATAAGCATATGCTCTCAACCTAAAATCTAACATGAATGGAGGTTCATTTTTCTTTAGAGAAATTAATTTAATCACATCATCATTAATGCCTTTAGGAAAGTCTTCTACTTGAACATTGGTTGTAAAGCCATATTTGTAAGGTTGAGAAAGAATTTTTTGTACATCTAATTTATTTTTATTGCTGTCATTATTAGTATCCACAGAAGTATCTATGTTAGCCATACTTTTAGTTTTTTAATATATTATAAATATAATAGCAATCGTCGCAACAAAAAAGTCAAGCAAGAAAAAAATCTAAATATGTTTTTAATTTTTTATGATGATACAATAATCATTACTTAAGAAAAATAACAGGACGAATGGCGGAATGGTAGACGCAATACACTCAAAATGTAATGATAGAATGTCGTGAGGGTTCAAGTCCCTCTTCGTTCATTGATGAAATAGCCTAGTATAATCAAGATGTATTAGTTTTACTAACACGAAATGATTCCTTTATGAAAGTTATAAAAAAATATGACATTACTAATAATAGGTGCTACAGGTACTTTAGGAAGGCAAATTGTAAGAAGAGCCATAGATGAAGGGTATAAAGTGAAATGCTTGGCAAGAAATCTTAGAAAAGCTTACTTTCTAAGAGAATGGGGAGCAGAGTTAGTTTATGGGGATTTAAGTTTACCAGAAACATTACCTACTGTATTAAAAGATGTGACAGCAATAATAGATGCATCAACGGCTAGACCATCTGATCCATACAATGCAGAAACAGTTGATTTAAAGGGGAAATTATCATTAATAGAAGCTGCTAAATTAGCGAAAATTGAGAGATTCATCTTTTTTTCAGTTATCAATAGTAACAAGTATTCTGATGTACCACTAGTTAAATTAAAATTAGACATAGAATTTTACTTACAAGAGTCAGGAATTAAATACACAATATTTTATTTAGGTGGTTTCTTCCAGGGCTTAATTAGTCAATATGCGATTCCTATATTAGAAAAACAGCCAATATGGGTTACTGGGGAGAATACATCAATTGGATACATAGATACATCAGATATAGCAAAGTTTACATTAAGAAGTTTGGCATTAAAAGAAACTGAATGTCGAAAATTTCCACTAGTAGGAAGAAAAAATTGGAACTCCCAGGAAATTATACAACTTTGTGAGCGTCTTTCTGGTCAATCAGCACGAATAACAAAAATTCCGATCAGTGCATTAATCATTTTTAGACAATTAATGGGCTTTTTTGAATGGGGATCTAATATTGCTGAAAGATTAGCCTTTGCAGAATTATTAGCAACAGGCGAAGATTTTACAGGTGATATGAAAGAAACTTATCAGTTATTTGGTTTTGAGGAGAATGAAACTGCAACATTGGAAGGTTATATGCAAGATTATTTTGGTAGAATATTAAGAAAACTAAAAGAATTAAGTGATGAGAAAGAAAAATCACTATAAATACTATTTGTAAATTAATTACAAAAGTTTCATGGTAATTCATTTTATTCAGGAAGTAGATATATAATAATAACAGTAGAAATCTACTAATGTAGATAGAAAAATATTTCCCGGAGATAGATAATGTTCACATTAAAGATTGTTGTTTATACTACAGTGACCTTGTTTGTATCTCTTTTCGCATTTGGTTTCTTATCTAACGATGCATCAAGAAATCCGAACAGAAAAGATCTAGAGTAATATATCAAATTAAGATAAGAATATGAGCAAAAAAGCTCATATAATACAATTCTTTTAGATAATTGAGAAAATTAATAATGCTCTCAGTTATCTGTTATATGTATTTCTAAAATATTTAAATAAAAAAATTTATTAATTGTTGTCTCAATTAATTGATTGTTTAAGTATAAAAAAATAAAAATTTAAGTAAAATATAATTTTTTTTTCGTCACCTAATTCCTGATGATTTCTTACACAGTATTAACTATTGTAAGAAAAAGAATAAAGTAAAATAATAATAATTTCTAATAAGAAAATTATTAAATTATTGAACCAATCAAAATAAATCTAATAATAATAAAATAAAAGAAAATTTGCATAAAAAATATGGAAGTCGTGCAAATTAGGTATGTTTAAACATGATGATCTTTGTTAGAATATTTTTTGAATAAAGAAATTAAAATTATATGAGAATGATCCAGTATTCTTATAATAACTGACTATATTAACTCAATTAAATTGATAATGAAAGAGTAGATTTGGATGATATAGATTATAATCATAGTAGATAATGTATATATTCAATTTTATTAAGTTTACTTAATGATCAATCATAACAAGAAGTTCATAAATTGAATTATGTATAAAGCCGTGATAAAAAAAATCACATAGAAATCTAGAAAAAGGCTTACTAAGTTGACCTAAAAGTAAACATAAACAAAGTACAATGAAGAATTGGCGCTTAAATAACATCAATCAGTCTGCTTTTGAGAAGACAGGTCCAGTACCACGTTCTATAACAAAAACCTTTGAGAAATTTAAGAAAGAATTAGAACCAAACTCAGAATCAGAAATTATCGAAGAATTCAGAGTATCTAGGTATCAAACAGCTGCGTCAATAAAATATTTAATTTTATTAGTGGCAGTCCCATTTATTGTTAATCAGATATCGAGAAATTTTATATTTTCTCCTTTTATTGATTATTTCTGGAATGATAATCAATCAGATATTTTTTTAAATGCATCTCAGGAAGAAAGAGCATTTGGAGAGTTACAAAGATTTGAAGAAAAAATACATTTCGAAATTCTTATAGGACAATCTCCACCTTTGTCACAAGAATCAATTGACAGAGAAGTAAAAAATAAAGCTATGGAGTTAGCACAATCTTTTGTACAAGAAAGCACTGACGCAATTAAAAATCTTCTTTCAGATATTTTAGCTTTCATTAGTTTTGCATACTTAATATTTACTGGTGGTAGACAAATAGCAGTCCTGAAGTCATTTATTAATGAACTTATTTACGGCTTAAGTGATACAGCAAAAGCATTTTTAATAATTCTTTTTACTGATATATTTGTTGGTTTCCACTCAACACACGGATGGGAAGTAGTATTAGAAAATGGTCTTAGACATTTTGGTTTACCGGAAAATCATGATCTTATATTTCTATTTATAGCAACATTTCCAGTTGTGTTAGATACAGTTTTTAAATATTGGATTTTTAGGTACTTAAATCAAGTGTCTCCATCAGCTGTTGCTACATATCATGAGATGAATGATTAATTCTATGGTCAGAGTACAAAAAATCTGACCTAGAATGAAATGTTTTTAGAACATTGGTACGTTAGATAAAAGAACGAAAGCGAAACTTGATCCACCAACAGCACCTACTAACCAGCCAGAAGTAAATTGCTTCCAACCTTTAGAACTTTGTAATTGATCACTAACTTCACTATCTTCAAAAGATACAACACCATAAATAGCAAGACACGCTGACATTATGATAATAAGTCCTAAAGAAGAAAAGAAACCTGAAATAAGAGCTACATCAGAATTTCTTAAAGGACCAAGTTTATAAAAAGGACCTACTAAAAAGTATCCATGAGTCATGCCAATTTCTAAACCTCTAAAAAGAGGAGATATACCTGGTCTATAAGCAGGGAGATTACCTAATAGCGATCTAGTAAAGCTTGATGTGCTTACAGGGGTAGCTAAGTTACCTACGAAGGGATCATCATTATACGGTTTGATAAATTGTGACATATTACTTTTATATGATTGGCAATAAATTTATTCATTTAATACTTATATAGTATCAATATTAATTAAATTTTGTAAAAAAAACTCTCTTAATAAAATATTAAATAAAAGAAAGTTAGAGTGATGTATACTTTATATACTATCACTTTGTAAAGAATCTTACTATGAGTATATTACTAGGTTACATCGTTTTATTAGTTTGCGCATTTGGTTTTGCGGCAGGTCTATATTTCGGACTTTCATCAATAAAACTTATATAAAAGTCAATTGTGCTTAATTGGAAATATTGTCCAAGTAAGCACATATTTTAATAAAAAAATTATAAAATACTATGGATATTCGTTATGATCTTATTCTAGGATCAAAAAGAATCAGTAACTATTTGTGGATGCTAATGACATTTATAGGAGGAAGTGGGTTTTTCTTAGCTGGTATATCCAGCTACTTAGGATTCCAATTATTGCCATTTGCTGATACTAGGGAGATTGTATTTATTCCGCAAGGAATTGTTATGACATTTTATGGTACTACAGGTATTCTTCTTAGCGCATTTTTAGGTGCAACGATCTATCTAAATGTAGGAGGTGGATACAACTTATACGATAAAAAGAGTAAAAAAATAGAAATTTTCCGACTTGGTTTTCCGGGAAGAAAAAAAGAAATATGTCTTTCATATTCAATGAAAGAAATTAAATCTGTCAAATTGAGCATTTCAGAAGGGATAAATCCAAAAAGAGAAATTTATTTACGAACGAAGGATCAAAGAGAAGTACCAATCACAAGAGTAGGGGAACCAACGTTATTATCACAAATTGAGGAAGAAGCTGTAGAACTCGCTAGTTTTTTAGAAGTCCCATTAGAGGGTTTATAAAAAGAATAGACATAAAATTAATTTATGATATAATCTGATAAGAATAGAAAGCGGGCATAGTTTAGTGGTAAAACCTTAGCCTTCCAAGCTAATGCTGAGGGTTCGATTCCCTCTGCCCGCTATAAATCATATTACTTAATTGGATAATAGAGATAATATTTATGTCATATTAAGAAATTTAAATTCTTTTCTAATTATTTTTATCTATTTGGAACAATAAAGATTTTGTTACTTATATATTTAGAAAGTGTTGAGAATCTAAAAAATACGTATATTTATTATTAGATTTATAGGTACTAAGTAATCATTTTTTTCTGGAACTAATTACAAACTATTAAATGAAAGATGTACATAAGATAGAAGTGTTATATTTTTTTTCTTTCAGAACAGTGATAAAATGTAAGAATGCTTTATAAATAGAACTATAAAGTTCCATTAATAGAAGTATGAGAAATTGATAATTTGTATGGGAAAATTGCTATTTATTAACATAAAATCTGCATATAAATAGAAAATATTTTAATATTACTATCTATTTATGATGTTATCGTACAATAACAAATAGTCTTCAGTATAATGTAAATGTAAGGTAACAAAAGCAATATGCTTCACTAACACTATCATTATTAAATTAGTTCACTATAGAAAAAGTACATTTTTTTCATTGATAAACAAAACTAATAATGTAAAACAGTTCTTTATAAATTCACTTTACTACTTTTTTTAGGAGGTAATATCTATGTCAGGAGGCTCAACAGGAGAACGTCCTTTCTCTGATATAATTACGAGTATTCGCTACTGGATTATTCACAGTATCACTATTCCAGCTCTTTTCGTAGCAGGATGGCTTTTTGTTAGTACTGGACTAGCATATGACATTTTCGGTACACCTAGACCTAATGAATACTTCACGCAAGAACGTCAACAAGTTCCACTAGTTAATGATCGTTTTAGTGCGAAGCAAGAATTAGAAGATCTAACAAAAGGTTTATAATAATCATAGGAGCATTTAATGAGTAAAATAAAGCAGCCTATTTCGTATCCTATTTTCACTTTCAGATGGTTAGCTATCCACGGTATTGCTGTTCCAACAGTTTTCTTCCTTGGAGCAATCACTTCTATGCAATTTATTCAAAGATAGGAGTTTAATATGAGCGGTCCAAACCCTAACAAACAACCAGTTGAATTAAATCGTACTTCCCTTTTCTGGGGATTACTTTTAATTTTTGTACTTGCAGTATTATTCTCTAGTTACTTCTTTAATTAGAAAATAATTGGAACAAGTTTTATTATTGCAAAAAAACTAATCTATAGAACTAATTAGTTCTATAAAATATCAGATCAGGAGAAAAAATAACATGGCTAGTACAGGTAGAATTCCTCTATGGCTTATTGCGACGATCGGTGGAACAGCTGCACTAACAGTCGTAGGACTGTTTATATTCGGTTCTTATTCTGGTGTCGGGTCATCTTTATAAAAAGACTTAAAGCGGTTTCATGCATTTAAAAATGCATGAAACCGCTTTAATTTTTTTATGCTATTTCATCTTGCTCTATATATATAAAAGCAAAAGCCATTACGAAACCAGGGAAGATGATACCAATAATAGGTACAAGGATAGAAGGCAGATAAGCAGCTGTCATAATTTTACAAACCTCCGGATAGAGATAATATATTAAAAAATTTATATTATTTTTACTATAGCATTTAGTGTGACAGTCTAGTGTATTATAACTAGCAAATAATATGGTATAAAAATAAGTAAGTCTATTCTAAGGAAAAACTCCTAAAAGAAAACAATGGAACATCGAAAAGGTAAAGAGGAAAATAATTCATAATATAAGAGCATGGATAATGGAACACCAAAAAGTTTACAAGCGATGCAAAAGTTTGCTGAAACATATGCACAAAGAACAAATACATTTTTTTGCTCAGACCTTAGTGTTACTTCAATAGTAATTGAAGGACTTGCAAGGCATAAAGACGAATACGGTGCTCCACTCTGCCCATGCAGACATTATGATGATAAAGCTGCAGAAGTTTCAATTGCATACTGGAATTGCCCTTGTGTACCAATGAGAGAAAGAAAAGAATGCCACTGCATGCTTTTCTTAAGTCCCGATAATGAATTTTCTGGAGATGCTCAAAAGATTAATTTAGAATATCTAATTGATCAAATCCAGAAATAATCTGTTTCTTGTAGGTTACTGTACTTAAGATTTCTTAATACATATAACCTACAATAGAGGACATAAAGAACAATAATTTATTATAGGTTACCACGTCTTAGGGCAATAAGAACAATGATAGCTGGACCTGCTGTTATTACCAAGAAAAGAGATACAAGTTGTGCTACAGTCTGTAGATTAGGCATAAATAGATAACCTCATTTATTTAATGAAATATTAAGTGTTTTGCAATGTCTTTGAAATGCTAAGTATCAGAAATGATATATTAATCTTACTTTGACTGATGCAATTATCTTCTAACACTAATGATAGTAGATTAATTCAACAGAGGAAATTAATTTCTGGAAAAGATTGATCTTCATTTTAAATATTAAATTAAAAAAAAAATAATCTGTAGGAAAAAAGTTTATAGAATATCTTTATAAAAAAATACTTTAGCTAGAAAGACTTGTCTTTGTTAAAGAAATATGATATTCCTATGGTAAGAAATATGTAGGACTGCTAACTCAATGGTAGAGTACTCGGCTTTTAACCGATTTGTTCCGGGTTCGAATCCCGGGCAGTCCATTAATTAATCAAATAAAATTATAAAATTACTTTAATAAAAAGTTTTGTAAACAAATAAATAATTACCCCCAGGGGAATTCGAATCCCCGTTACCTCCGTGAAAGGGAGATGTCCTAGGCCTCTAGACGATGGGGGCTAGAATCAGTTTATGCCCTACAATTAAAACGATAGCTAATATTTACACAGATGTCAAGTTTTTTTTTACAGATTAAAAGTATGGAGAAAGTAAGATGGTAAAGTTTATACTAAAAATAAATTAATAAAAATAACAAGAAAGCGTATGGATAATATAGTTCCTTTATTGTACTTGTCTATTTTGTTACTAGCGTTAGCGACACTAAGTGTTTTTATCGGAAGACAAATAATAGAAAGAAAAAAAATAGAAAATAACTTATCAAGTTTACAGAACAAGATTAGAAACAACAATGCTGAGGCAGACGATTATTATGAGTTGGGATCTATCTATCTATCAAAAAAATTATTTGACCAAGCCATAATGCAATTCAGATATGCTTTACAGATATGGAAAAGCGAAGATTTTGAAGGAATCTCAAATCTTTATAACACTATAGGATTTACATATGCAGAAACAGAACAATATGAATTAGCAATCTACTACTATAAAGAAGCGTTAAAAAATAATACAGGATATACTGTAGCATTAAATAATTTAGGATATGCTTACGAAAAAAAAAAGATGTTAAATGAAGCTTTTACGGCATATAAGGAGGTTATAGAAAAGGAACCAGGTAACGAGATAGCTGTATCTAGAATACAAGTTCTGAAAAGGAGAATTCCAAAATCGGGATGACAGGATTCGAACCTGCGACATCCTGCTCCCAAAGCAGGCGCGCTACCAAACTGCGCTACATCCCGTTAAATTATTTTACTATATTCAATTTATCATACGATAAGAGATATGTCTAGAAGATTTTATTTATTTAAATAGGTTATTTATATGAGAGTTTCTTTACAAAATAAATTGAATAAATCAAAAAAATGATAACATATTTACAAATTTGAAATGGAGTACAATATCGTGAAGAAATGGATTTCAACATTGCTACTATGTTTATTCGTAGCACTTCCTCTGTCAGCAAACGCCGATGTAGCGGGGTTAGTTCCGTGTAAAAGTTCTAAAGAATTCGCAAAACGTTTAGATGGAAGCGTTAAAAAACTTGAAGGTCGGTTAAAAAAATATGAAACAGGTACTCCACCTGCATTAGCATTAGAGAAGCAAATCGAAAAAACAAAAACTCGTTTTGCACAATATGGAGATGCAGGTTTATTATGCGGAACAGATGGACTACCTCATTTAATTACTGATGGTCGATGGAGCCATTCTGGAGAATTTGTAATTCCAGGAATATTATTCCTTTACATAGCTGGTTGGATTGGTTGGGTAGGTAGAAGTTATGTTCAGTATGCTAGAAGTACTGATAAACCTACTGAAAAAGAAATTATCATTGATGTACCAGTAGCACTAAGTTTTGTTACGACAGGTTTTGTTTGGCCAGTATCTGCTTTTAAGGAATTTACAAGTGGTAAATTAATAGCACCTGAAAACGAGATTACAGTTTCTCCTCGATAATAGAAATTAAAAAAATTATAGATAAATATGGATAGTAACTTTCTAAAATATCTTTCAACAGCTCCAGTACTTTTAACAGTATGGTTATCATTAACATTAGGTTTAGTTATCGAAGCAAATCGTTTTATTCCAGATATGCTTTATTTCCCTATGTAATAATATAAATTACAGTCTTCTTGAATGAATCTAAACAACATGTTAATATGTTAATATATCTGGGTGTATATGCTATATACTCTTAATATTGCCAGGCCTGGAAGGGAGCAGCAAAAGGTTTAATATAGCATTGATACACTTCAGATATATTTGTAAACTTTGATTTTTCTTTTTTTTCTCGTAAAAATACTTATTATTAATGTATTTATAACAAAATTAGATGGTAAATTACTATATAGGAACTTTCATAAAAATATAGAAAGTAGCAGCGATAAAAAATATAGAGGATTAATATGACTCCATCTTTAGCAGCTTTTATTAATAGCTTACTTTTAGGGTTATTTATCGTAGTTATTCCGATTGGAACAGCTGTATTCTTAGTTAGTCAGTCTGACAGAGTAACACGTAACTAAATAGTGAATAAAGAAGTATATATGAATATAGTAAAGTAGTAACAGGAATGATTACACAATTATATTCATTTATACTTCTTTTTTGTAAAATAAAACAAGGAAAAATAATGATACTATTAAATATAGCTTCACAAAATAAAAGATATTAACTCTTGGAGACTAAAATTGTCTTATACAGAACAGATCTACATGATCTTCTCAAATAAAAAAGCATTTATATCAAGATAATAAAATATGCTAAAAAGATTTGGTTTCATAATGACAGGTGTACTTTGTGCAACTTTATTTTCATCTACAGCTTATGCAATGGACTTAGATGAAAATACAAGAAGTGTTCCATTAGATCAATCAGGAACTACTGTTGTCCTAACACCTGAACAAGTTAAACGTGGAAAAAGATTATTTAACAACTCTTGCGGTTCATGTCACGTAGGAGGAATTACAAAAACAAACCCTAACCTTGGATTAGAACCAGATGCATTAAGTCTAGCTACTCCACCACGTGATAATATCAACTCTCTTGTGGATTATATGAAAAATCCTACAAGTTATGATGGATTAGAATCAATCGCAGAAGTTCATCCTAGTATTAAGAGTGCTGATATTTTTCCTAAGATGAGAAGTTTAAACGATGAAGATTTATTCGCAATCGGTGGACATATTTTACTTCAACCTAAATTATCATCTGAGAAATGGGGTGGAGGAAAGATATATTACTAAACTAATATTAGTTATATAGTATGTTTTTACCTTTTGCGAAAAAAGTATACATTTTTTGCAAAAGGTAAAGACTAAATAATTTTTTTCTTTTTACCAATAGAATCATAATATTTAAGCAAACTAAATATGAAAATTAATCAATACATAATCGTAGAGAAAAAAAAAAAATTGCAATTTTATACAACACTCAAAATCTAAAACAAATATTAAGTATTAACTCAACCTACAACGTAGGTGACATATATTTAGGTAAAGTGATAAATATTTTAGAGAATATTAATGTGGCATTTATTAAACTAGATAAATGGAAGCAAAATGGTTTTATGATATTAAAAAATGAACCTTATTTCAACAAAAATGTTCGTATAGGTGAAGATATTGTTGTGCAAATTATAAAAGAACAAATTAGTAAAAAAGGTCCAACTGTTACAAGAGACATAGTTTTTGAAGACGAAACGATCAAAACATACCAATATAACAAAAATAAATTAATTTTTGAAAAAAAATTCGATGTTAATGAAAAGCACTACTTACAAATAATAACAAAATTAATAAAACCTAAAAATATTGGTATTGAAATAAAAAAAAAAGACAATAAAATAAATATTTGGGAAATTATTCAACGCTTAAAAAGATTAGAAAAACAATCATTCATAATAAAGAGAAAAATTAAAAATATTATTGATTCATCTTGTTTAATAAGCACCAAACAAGAAATTTTAGAAATTCTTTTAAAAAAAAATTTAATCCAAAAAGATGCAGTAATAATTACTCAATCAAAAGGTGAAGGATTAAAAATAAGAAAGAATTTAGTTTCTTTAAAAAAAAAATATAAAATTTACATAGAATATTGCAACGAAAAAATCGCCAGAAATTATAAATATTACATTGAGTACTTGATAAAAGAGTTATTGAAACCAAATATTAAATTAAATACGGGTGGTCAAATCACAATAGAAAAAACGGAGGCATTAACTTCTATTGATGTAAATTCTGGAGGATTTAATAAAGTAAGATCAACAAGAGACGCAATATTATGGGTAAACTTAGCAGCGACAAAAGAAATTATTAACCAATTAAAACTCAAAAATATCAGCGGAATTATAGTCATTGATTTCATAGACATGATTAATCAAGATGACCAATTATCACTTCTAGAATATTTGAATAAAGAACTAAAGTTAACTTTCTTAAATGAAAGTAAAATTATCCAGATTTCTGAGATAGGGTTGGTAGAAATAACAAGACAAAGGGAAGAAAGAAACATTTATGATATGTTTACTAAACAATGTTTCATATGCCAGGGGTTAGGGTGTAAAAGAAGTGAAAAATTATACAATCAATTACCAAACTATTTTATAGAACTAACTTCTATATTTGGATAAAATGGTCGCTTAAGAAGCTATAAATAATATGTTATAATCATTCTGTTATAAAGGCGTGTAACTCAGTGGATAGAGTGTCAGATTCCGGACCTGATGGTCGTGGGTTCAATTCCCGCCATGCCTACTACATAAAAAATTATCAATAAAAAATGTTAATCTATAATTTTTATTATGGTATAAATAGATTCAGAAAGATTGGGGCTGTAATGGTATCGACACTTTAGAAGATACAATAATGTGATACAAGCCAAGATTAGGTAATTCTTGTAAAAAATACCTAAAAAAATAAATGCAAATAACATAGTAAAATTCTCTAAAACTTACGCATTCGCATAAGAAATTTAGAAAAATTCACTAACAAATAAACGTAAATTAAAGAGGAATTACTAAAATTCCAAGCTGAATTAAATAAAAATAAAATTGTCAGTTTCAGATTCTGTATGAAACTAAGCTTGTGAATGAATGTATTGTATAATTTATAGTGGACGTGGGTTCAAATCCCACCAGCTCCAAATTAAAATTGAAATCATGGCATCTGTGGCCGAGTGGTCGATGGCACCGGACTCATAATCCGTCTCTTGAAAAAGACACCGCTGGTTCGAACCCAGCCGGATGCAATAGAAGTAAAGTAAGTAAAATATAAAAAGTATTGTTAGACAAGATAATGAGAACTAAAATATTATGAATATGAAACATAATAGAATTTGAAAGAAATATGAAACATACTTTATCTGTTTTAGTAGAGGATGAGTCAGGTGTTTTAACACGTATAGCTGGGTTATTTGCACGAAGAGGTTTTAACATAGATAGCTTGGCTGTTGGACCTGCTGAAGCTGTAGGTATCTCGCGTATAACAATGGTAGTTCCTTCTGATGAAAGAACTATAGAACAGTTAACTAAACAGTTATATAAATTAGTGAATATATTAAGAGTTGAGGATATTACTAATCTGCCATGTATAGAAAGAGAATTAATGTTGATTAAAATCAAAACTCAACTTCATGAAAGATCTGAAATTCTGGAGATAGCTCAAATATTTAGAGCTCATGTAGTAGATCTATCAGAGGATACAATGATTATCGAAGTCACTGGAGATCCAGGAAAAACTGCTGCTATAGAGCAATTATTGTCAAAATTTATAATTCAAGAAATTGCACGTACTGGTAAAATTTCTCTGATTAGGGGATCTAGAATTAGTACTAATTACTTAAGATCAAAATAAAAACTTAATGGGGGTGGAGGGACTTGAACCCTCACGACCGTAAAGTCAACAGATTTTAAGTCTGTTGTGTCTACCATTCCACCACACCCCCTATACAAAGATAGAATTCATTGATAAATTAGGCGGCACCCAGATTTGAACTGGGGATAAAGGATTTGCAATCCCTTGCCTTACCACTTGGCTATACCGCCACTCTTCTAATCTCAAATATAATAATATAGTAATATAATTTTTTGCTATCGTACATAGGTAGAAAATGTTTTTCAAAAAAAGAAGTATTTTCCTAATAAATTAAGGATTAATTTATTAGGAAAATACAATTACTCTTTAAAAAGACGACTTCTTAAAATATCTTCAGGCTTAATAGTAACAAGATCTGACTTGATTAATACCTTATCTCCAGCTGTGAACATTCTGTTAGCCTGTCTCATCCTAGCTCTATCAATTGCATTTCTAACACTTCTAGCATTAGCAAAATGAGGTTGAGTCATTCTTAATTTAATGTAATCCAATAAAACGTTTTCTGATTCTTCTGTTAATCGATATTGTTGCTCTTCAAGCATTATTTTGCCAATTATCAATAATTCCTCGGGCGTATAATCTGGAAAATCTACGTGATTTGCAACCCTAGAAGATAAACCTGGATTGGATTCATAAAAAGAATCCATTCTTTCTTTATAACCAGCAAATATAATAACTAGATCATCACGTTGATTTTCCATAACCTGTAATAAAATTTCTATGGCTTCTGCACCATAATCTCTCTCATTATCAGGCTTATAAAGATAATAAGCTTCATCAATAAATAGAACACCTCCCATCGCACGTTTTAATACTTCTTTTGTTTTTGGTGCTGTATGACCAATATATTGACCAACTAAATCATCTCGAGTAACTGTAATTAAGTGGCCTTTCCTAATATAACCTAGTCTAAACAAAATATCTGCCATTTTAAGAGCTACAGTTGTTTTACCAGTACCAGGGCTACCAGTGAAAGACATATGCAGATTTGGATTTGCAGAAGTCAGGCCTACAAGTTTTCTAAGACGGTGAACTAGTAATAAAGCAGCGATTTCCTTGATTCTGTCTTTCACAGGTCGTAAACCAACTAAATCTCTTTCTAATTCATCAAGTACCTCTTGAATTTGTCTATTTTTGTATTCCTCTTGTAAGTTAACGAGAGTATTATCTGTAAATGCAGTCATAATAAGTAATTTTAAAAATATAAAAAAAGATAACTCAAACATATGGAGTTTTTATCACATAATGTCTGAATTATCTATGGAATAAATTGATCACTATTTCATTAGTAACGCTCACCTTCTGGGCGAGTGCTAGCGTAACTTTGGATAGTGTATCTGATAGTTCTTGACTTCTCTTCTTGACGTTGTAGTTGGAAACCAGGCTCGTTAGAAGTTGGTCTTTGAACGATGAAAGAAAGACAGCAGCTCTCAACACCACGTGAGTTATCGAAAGCATTAACCTTTACGTAGAAAGATGGCTTAGCTTTACGGCATGAGTTGATCTCAAACATAACAGCTGCTGGATCTTTAACACCAAATAGAGGAAGACCCCAAAGATCCCAGTAAGAGTTACGAGGGTGTGGATCATCTGTAAATTCTACGTTAAGTGCCCAACCTTTGCTAATAGCATATTGGATTTGCTTAACGATTTGCTCGTCAGTTAAGTCTGGAAGGAAAGAAAATGCACCTTGTGTTAATCTCATGTTAAGTACTCCTTTAGATTATTTTATGTAGCTGTGACACCAATATTTAATAGTGTCACATATCTTGTATTAGATGATATTCTAATTTTTTAGAATATTATCTGTTAGAAGTAGCTGTCTCAATAAAGTCAGCTGTATCTGTAGAAGCATAGTTGAATGTAATATCCTTCCATAGATCTAAAGCTGTTTGAAGAGGACCACAGCTCTTAGCTGCAGTACGAAGAATGTCTGGACCTTGTGATAGGTAATCACGACCTTCGTTACGAGCTACAACCATACTCTCAAGAGCTACACGGTTAGCTGTTGCACCAGCTTGGATACCATCAGGGTGACCAATTGTACCACCACCGAATTGAAGTACAACGTCATCACCTAGGTAGTGAATCAGTTGGTGCATTTGACCACAGTGGATACCACCTGAAGCTACAGGTAGACACTTATTAAGAGCTGCCCAATCTTGAGCGAAGAATAAACCTTGAGGAAGGTTAATCTCTGATTGAGTAGAAAGAAGAGTTGTGTAGAAACCTTTAACCATTAGAGGGTCACCTTCAAGTTTACCTACAACAGTACCAGCGTGAATGTGGTCAACACCAGCCATACGCATCCACTTACAGATAACACGGAAGTTCATACCGTGAGTCTTTTGACGTGCATAAGTAGAGTTACCTGCACGGTGTAAGTGAAGAATCATACTGTTTGCACGAGACCACTTGGCAATACTTTGGATAGCTGTATAACCCATTACAAGGTCAATCATGATAATCACAGATCCTAGTTCCTTACCAAATTCAGCACGCTCGTAAACATCTTCCATTGTACCAGCAGTAACGTTGAAGTAGTGACCTTTAACTTCACCAGTTGCTGCAGATGCACGGTTAACACCTTCCATACCGAATAAGAAACGCTCTCTCCATCTCATGAATGGTTGAGAGTTGATGTTCTCGTCATCCTTAAGGAAGTCTAAACCACCTTTAAGACCTTCGTATACCACACGACCATAGTTCTTACCAGAAAGACCTAACTTAGGCTTAACAGTTGCACCTAATAGAGGACGACCAAACTTATCTAGTCTTTCACGCTCTACAATTACACCTGTAGCAGGACCTTGGTAAGTCTTAAGGTATGCAACTGGCATACGCATATCTTCTAAACGTAAAGCATTAACGGCCTTGAAACCGAATACGTTTCCGATGATAGAAGCTGTTAAGTTAGAAAGAGAACCTTCTTCGAATAAATCTAGCTCGTAAGCGATGTAAGCGAAGTATTGGTCTTGTGCACCTGGAACAGGGTCAACTCTGTAAGCTTTAGCTCTGTAAAGGTCACAAGCTGTTAGAAGGTCTGTCCATACAACAGTCCAAGTAGCTGTAGAAGACTCACCAGCAATAGCTGCAGCACACTCTACAGGGTCAACACCTTTTTGAGGTGTCATACGGAACATAGCTAGTACGTCAGTATCTTTGATAACGTAGTCAGCATCCCAGTAACCCATTTTAGCGTAAGGGATAACACCTGATTCGTAACGTTCGTTCTTGATTCGAGTCCGTGATTCTACGGATTGAGACATAAACTCCTCCTTTAACGTGTATTTTAAATAATGAAATTAGCCTGTGTAATACTAACAATTAGAAGATCACACGATTGGCAGTTAATAATTAATGTTTTAACTCATTAACTTATACCTTAATATTAATATTATCAGGAAATGAGATGTAAATGACAATGTCTTTTTTATATAATAGATAATTTTTTCTTATATAACAGAAATTATATCTAAGTTAAATAATCGAGATAAAAAGAATTGTAAAAATAAGTCACAGTATAATATCAAAAATTAAGACGATAGCTAATAAAAAAGATATTAACTTTAGTAGCGAATTTATGGATAAAAAAAATTACCATTTGAAAGAATAAAGTTTATGGAAAAAAATTCTTGCTATTGATAGAAAATAACATTACTTTAAAACCAAAAAGATTATTAATAAAATACTCCTCATAAAGATACAAATTGACACATATAAATTTTGGTTTTATTAGTAAATAAAAAAAATAAGAATTTGTAATATTTGTCATTATTTTAGTAAAAGGTTTTGCAAGAAAAGCATATTAAAATTATCAAAAATAGAAAAAATATGGATTATATTTTAGATTATTTCAATGATTTATCAAATACCAATAACGGAGAAAAGAATTACGTTTTCTCTTCTTTACACAAGATTCAAGTACAAGACCCTTTATCAAAATTAATAAACTGGCTTAATACAGAGAGAGGAGCTGGAATAAAAATAAAGAGTGAAGAAGATATATTAATAGAAGATTTTCTATACAAAAACAAAAGTAACATTATTCAATTAAATTTAGATGATAAAAAGAATATTCCTAAAGAAAAAATATCTATTTTTAATAGCAACAAAAGAAACCCTGATTTTCCTACAGGGCAACAAAAAGCAATCTTAGCTGAATTAAAAAAAGTGCCAGTCTATACAGTTGTAAATGGAAATCATGAAATAATTCTTGCTTCACCTAGACAAGAAATTAGCCAAAGCTCTGTCCAATGGTTATATAACCAATATTATAATTGGTTTATTTGGAAAGAAGATGAAGGGCCTGTGACTGTCGGTCTTTTTTTCTCAAATAAAGAGGATGCAGAATCTTATTTACATGAAATATGTTTAAGAGATCCACGTGGAGCACAGAATCTAGGACTGAAAGTAAAAAGTACAGGATTAGATATATTTTACTATTTAAATAGAACATCTAGTCCTAAGGTACAAGTCAGAATGATTAGTAATTTAAAAGAGTTAGATTTACTAATCAGTACAAATATAAAAAAAAGATTCTCTTTTGTTAATCCAAAACAAAAGTATGGACAAAATTGGTTTAAAGGAACACCAATATATATATTACGTACGGACAATATCAGTAATAAAAAACTAATATTTTTTAGTAATAGGGACGTAGAAAAGGCATTAGAAGGATTAAAAAAGAGTGACAGAAAAATAAATATTAAACAACCAACTATAGAAATTTATAATCTAGAAAATTATTTACTGGATTTAGAAAAATCGTCAAATGATTCTATACAAAAAGTAAAATTTTTCCCACCGTATCCTTCTTTTGAAAGAAGTGATGAAAATATAGAAGATTTTAAAATTGAACTTTTAGAGGATAAAAAAATTAAGAAAATGGTAAATGAAAAAGTTAAATCGTTGCAACGTTTTTGTAAAGGTGTCATATGGTTAGTAACCTCAGACACCTTACCAAGTGAAGAAAATTCGTGGTAACAATTATTCAAAGAGCAATAAAATAATGTATTACTCTAAAACGTCTTTTAACCTTTACGTGAGTAATACTCTACGATAAGTAATTCATTTAATTGTAAAGCGACCCAATCTCTTTCAATGATGCCATTAATTTTACCTTTCAAATTATTCTTATCAAACTCAAGATGACTAGGAATATTTGCTAATCCAGGAAAAGCTAGATAAGATTCTACCAGTTGTTTCGATCTAGGATTAACTCGTATACTTATCGTTTCACCTGCTTGACATTGATAACTAGGAATGGAAATTCTCTTACTTTCCACACAAATATGACCATGGCTAACCAGTTGTCGAGCTGCAGGAATTGTAGGAGCAATTCCTAAACGGAATACAATATTATCTAACCTCATTTCAAGAAGTTGAAGTAATGCTTCACCAGTAGAACCTTTAATTCTTCTGGCATCTCTTACATATCGTAAAAGTTGTTTTTCTGTAACACCATAATTAAATCGTAACTTCTGCTTTTCTTCTAGACGAATAGCATATTGAGATGGTTTTCTAGCTTGATCTCCATGCTGACCAGGTCTAGAGCTTCTTTTTGTAGTTTTCCTTGTAAGACCTGGAAGTTCTCCTAAACGACGAGTAATTCTTAAAACGGCTCCTCTATAACGAGACATACTATTATTTCTCCATATATTTGTTTATTTTTTTTACAGTATCTTTACCGTATCAGCAATTATATTAATCTAACTATAAAGAAGAATAACAATACTAATATACTTGAATTATCTCATAGATTTAAAACAGGAAAAAATAAATTAAAATAAATTAAAATAAATTAAAATAAATTAAAATAAATTAAAATAAATTAAAATAAATAAAATAAATAAAATAAAGTACTTTACGAAAAGGATAAAAGTAATGTATAATTATGATCGAGTCAGACAAACAAAGGTATTCAGCTAGCTGGTGTAGCTCAATTGGTAGAGCAACTGATTTGTAATCAGTAGGTTGCGGGTTCAAGTCCCTTCACCAGCTTAAAAACAAGTAGTTTATCAAAAGAATTAATGCGTTACTCTCATGTCAAAAAACAACTTTGCTCCTTTATCTGGGTAACTTATAACATTTAATAATATTTTATAATTTAATAACATTTCTTTAACGATAGATAAACCAATCCTTTGTGTGTCTTGATAAGAAACAACTCTATTAGATTTAATAAGAACTTGTACATTAGCCGTCATTCCTATACCGTCATCAACTACAGCAACTCTTTTAAATTTCATATAACTAAATGAAACAATAGAAATGGAAGTCAAAATATCAGTTTCTAAAAATATCCATCCTTCATAACATATAAACTTATTAGCGTTCCCAAAAAGATTAAATACTACATTTTTATACGTCTTTAAACTTATATTGACTATACCACTTGATTTTCTATCATGACTAGTAGATGTAATATAAAGATTTTTCTGAAAATAGAGATTTCGAGAAATGAATGTTACATCGTCTAAAGAACTGATCTTTTGTATTTGTTTAATATTTTCATGTATAGATTTAAATGAAATATTAAAGTTTAAAAAATAATTAATCAAATCTTGTAATCTATCTATTTCTTTTATCCCTAATTGAATGATTTCTTTTTTCTTATCCGTAGAAAGATTTTTATCATATTCATATAAAGTTTCTAAAATTAAAATTAAATTACTTACCGGAATTTTGAACTCATGACTGAGTTTTTTTAAATTTTTCACATCTTCATTTTTCATATCAATTGGATTATTTAATAACCTATGTAATTGTTATTTTATATTTGACGGTAAAGCTATTAAGAATATGTATCTATTAGTAATAGATATTAATAGATACTTTTTTATTGTTATGATAAAATCTTAGACAGCAAATAACAACTTAATCTTTAGAAAAAAAAATAAAACCAGTTGCATAAAAATTTTCAAAAGTGTAAACTAGCTTTATAACTAAGAAACAATCCTAAGTGGGCGGTTAGCTCAGCGGTAGAGCGCCTGCCTTACAAGCAGGTGGTCACTGGTTCAAATCCAGTACCGCCCATTGATATAATATAGAATCCGGGCTCATCGTCTAAGGGATCAGGACAGGGACCTTCTAAGTCCCTAATGTAGGTTCGAATCCTACTGAGCCTATACTTTTAATCTAACAAATCACTGAATATTTCTTCAAAAACTTTTTCTACTTTATCTCCTGAATCTATAGATTCAAGAGGATCTTTACGTAATCGGTGACGAAGACACATTTTTATCACTGTCTTTATATCATCTACTGTGACTTCAGTGTGTCCCATATACGCTGCATAAGCTCTAGCAGCTCTATTAGTAACAATGTCTCCTCTTAAACCATCAACATCTAATTCACCACACACCTGAGATATCTTAACTCTTAGTTCATAACTTAAACTAGTTTCTGATAATAAATCTTGTGCTTTAATAATTCTGTTTCTAAATTCTTGTTGCTTTTCTTGGTATTGGGCAATACAATTTTTAGGATTTTTGTCAAATTCTGATCTTTGTTCTACAATTTGAACTCTTAATTCAGGATCTCTCACTGTTCTGATTTCAGAATGCATTCCAAATCTGTCTAATAACTGTGGTCTAAGTTCACCTTCTTCAGGGTTTCCTGAACCCACTAATACGAATCTTGCTGGGTGTCTGATAGAAATTCCTTCTCTTTCAACCGTGTTCCATCCTGAAGCTGCTGAATCGAGTAAAATATCAACTAAATGGTCATCCAGAAGATTAACCTCATCTACATATAAAATACCTCTGTTAGCTTTTGCAAGTAAACCTGGTTCAAAAGCTTTAATACCTTCTGTTAGAGCTTTTTCAATATCAATAGTTCCACAAACTCTGTCCTCAGTTGCACCAAGAGGTAAATCAATCATTGAAACTTTTTTCTTGGCTACTTTTACAGGATTACCTGATTCTATGGATCTTCTAACATCTTCACTCATTAAATCGTAATCTGTTGGATGAGAGTTGAATGGGTCATTTTCAATGACTTCCATCTCTGGTAATATATCAGTGATAGCTCGAATAGTTGTTGACTTTCCTGTACCACGGTCACCCATGATGATAACACCCCCAATTTTAGGATCAATAACATTCAGTGCTAAAGCTAATTTCATTTCTTCTTGTCCCACAATTGCTGTAAATGGGAAAACTGGACGTTCGTTTGTTTGTAATGTATTTGATGTCACTTTTTTCTTTTTCTTTGTTTCTTAACTACATATTTGATAAGGATTTACATATAATATTTTTTATAAATTTTCTAATTTATATATAAGAATTTTTTTTATTCATACAAAGATGTGCCTAGTCTGATAGCTAGAACTAAAGAAATTAGAGCTAAAATTAGAGCAACAAAAATCTGAGTGTCACTTATCATTAGAAATGTACTCCTTAAATTTTATTAATTAATATAATATTACTAATATTACAGACACAATTTTATATTACATCTTGTTTGACACATTTATTTAAATCTTTTTCATAATAAATTAATTCGATATTTTTTATTAGACTTCTAATCAGGGTTGACAAGTCACCAACTCAAAAGTTAATGTTGATACAGAATTAAAGGAAAAGAGTTTTGTTAAACATTTCTCGAATCTGTTATTTCTTAAAGAAAATGTTTTGTTGAGAAAAAAAAATATTGGATATCATGGAGAGTTTGATCCTGGCTCAGGATGAACGCTGGCGGTATGCTTAATACATGCAAGTCGTACGAAGGCTTTTAGCCTTAGTGGCGGACGGGTGAGTAACACGTGAGAATCTGCCCTTAGGAGGAGGATAACAGCTGGAAACGGTTGCTAATACTCCATATGCCGAGAGGTGAAAGAATTTATTTGCCTAAAGAGGAGCTCGCGTCTGATTAGCTAGTTGGTAGGGTAATGGCCTACCAAGGCGACGATCAGTAGCTGGTTTGAGAGGATGATCAGCCACACTGGGACTGAGACACGGCCCAGACTCCTACGGGAGGCAGCAGTAGGGAATTTTCCGCAATGGGCGAAAGCCTGACGGAGCAATACCGCGTGAGGGATGACGGCCTGTGGGTTGTAAACCTCTTTTCTCAAGGAAGAAGTTCTGACGGTACTTGAGGAATAAGCATCGGCTAACTCTGTGCCAGCAGCCGCGGTAATACAGAGGATGCAAGCGTTATCCGGAATCACTGGGCATAAAGCGTCTGTAGGTGGTTTGGTAAGTCTGCTGTTAAAGACTGGGGCTCAACCCCAGAAAAGCAGTGGAAACTGCCAAACTTGAGTGTGGTAGAGGTAGGGGGAATTCCTAGTGTAGCGGTGAAATGCGTAGATATTAGGAAGAACACCAATGGCGAAGGCACTCTGCTGGACCATAACTGACACTGAGAGACGACAGCTAGGGGAGCAAATGGGATTAGATACCCCAGTAGTCCTAGCCGTAAACGATGGATACTAGATGTTGCACGTATTAACCCGTGCAGTATCGTAGCTAAGGCGTTAAGTATCCCGCCTGGGAAGTACGCTC
>Ga0194129_10000232_pt1 | contig 111638 bp, 94 predicted proteins | sample TA2KigCa35mmetaG_FD_150862 | JGI IMG/M metagenome (GOLD analysis project Ga0194129, IMG submission 150862) | Freshwater microbial communities from Lake Tanganyika, Tanzania - TA2015038 Kigoma Deep Cast 35m | ecosystem: Environmental > Aquatic > Freshwater > Lake | place: Tanzania: Lake... | reverse complement strand
AAGCCTAAAGTTCCATTCAATAATTTGTATTTCCCGTCAGCTTGTAAATATTTTATTAAATTAGATTCAATATCTAAAGTTACAGATTTATTGAATTTTCTGCTGGAAATTAAATGGACCTCTTGAAGATGGCTTTTGCTTGGTGTTTGCAAATGCGTGAAAATTCGAGAATTCGTATCAATGGTTTCACCAACATACGCTTGACATAAACCGTTGCTATTTAAAATGTATACGACAGGCCAATTTTCGCTTACAAAATAATGTGATTGAATAGAATTCAAACCATTACTATTAAACGTGATTTTGTTAATTTCAAAATCTTGATTAGAGTTCATCGTACTTTTTTGCAGATCCCTTTGCCTTGTCTACTGGGTATTTCTCCCCATTCGTTTTGATTTTTTCCAAAACAATTTCCTTAACGTCAAAACCGAATTTTTCCGCTAGTAAAAATGCGAATGAAAAAATATCAGCAAGTTCCTCTTTTACTTTTCCAGTATTTGCTTCATCTGGTTGCTTCCAAAGAAATAATTCCAAGAGTTCAGCTGACTCAATACTAATCGCAAGTGCCAAATCTTTGGGATTGTGGAATTGCTCCCAATCCCTTTCATTTCTGAATTTTAAAAGTGCTTGTATTATTTCCTCGCTTTCCTTCATTTCTTTAGTTTGATTGTTGCAATTGAATGGATACCAAGGTTGCTTGTGTCATCAGGCTGTCTTATAGCTCCTTAATAAATATTATTTCCAAAAATAACCTATTTGTTGGATTTCAAGCCCGTCAACGCATAATTTCACAGAAATTCTGGCTCTAAACCAAGGAAAACAGAATGCCGGCCGGCCATTTTCCTCGCAATCGACCTTAAACCCAAGCTCAGATAGGTTCAAGCTATCCACGAACAGGTCAATCAGACGAACTTCATTATCGGCATCGACATGCGCATCCAGGCAATACATCTCTCATTGGTTTCGGGGTTTTCCTTGGATAAATTTCATAAATAAAAATACCGATTTTTAGGGAGAAATAGGCAATAAACAGGCTGAAATTTATTATAATGAAAATGTTTAAGTAGGGGGGGGTAATAGACAGTCGGACTGTTTGTGTTTAGGGGTTTTTGCCTTGTTTTGCTCAGCATGTGCAGGGGCAAGGCAATATTGCTTACACGCTGTTATTTGCAATTATTTATTTTCATAATAGGCAATCTCATTAAAATTAAATTTCTTTTCATCCTTTCCAATTTGAAATATTGTTAACCCAGCAACATGCCCAGATAACAATGACTTTCCCAAAACCGCAATTTGCTTTTCACCATTAAAAAATTGTGGAATATCATCTATTTTCGGTTGAATTCCGAATTGTGAACCTACAAAAAAAGGAATTCTTCCTTCCTCTATTTGTATAAACTCCTCAAAATCAACAATGTCGATTAGTGCCTCATCAATCTCAAATTGAGGATAGCCTTTATCAAGCCTTTTAAACCTTTTTCGACCATGTTTTTGGTCTTTCATAAAACTCTTTATCCAATATTTAGTCCAGGGTCTATCTTCCATGTATAATTTCTTAATTGCATATAATTCATTCATCCCCGCTATACCCCCCCAACCCACCGATTTGGATGTATAGGCGAAGTTTTATTTCCGCTATCTAAAGTATTGATTTTTTCACACCTCACCAAAGGGCGAGAGGATTTGCTGCTTCTTACATGGGTGTACATCTCGGGGGTTTTGCTGCTCCTAAGCCTCAGCCATTCCAAGCTGTTTTGAAATGAGCTGGCCTAAACCATTGAACCACGCCCGCGGCAGGGATTGAACCGGGTTGCCCGCAAGCCTGCCGGCTACGGCCCCGCGTGGCGCGGAGGTGACTTTAGGAGCCCACGCAAGCCCGCTGGGGCCGCAGTCGGCAGGCGCGGACTACCGGTGAAAGCCCGCAGCCGCCCAACTAAAAACCCCTTTTACTCTGCCGATGCCGGTTGTGCCCCGCGCTTATTTGAAGCGCTTTAGCCCGCATTCCAGCCATTCCTGGAATAATTCTGCGTCGGAATTGTAGCCGTAGGTCTCGCTGAGCAATTTGCCGTTGCCGTCCATGATTGCATACAGGGGCTGGCTTTGCTGCTTGAAATGGTATATTTCAAAGTCGCTCCAGAGCTTGCCTACCGTGGTCATGGGCTTGCCGCTGACCGGTGAGATTTTTTGCAAATGCGCCGGAATTTGCTTTTTGTCGTCGCAGAACAGGCTTACTACCACGAATTTTTCGCGGAGCAGTTCCATGTTTTTGCCCTTGGTCCATACGTTCTCTTCCATCAACCGGCAATTGGTGCAGCCATGGCCCGTAAAGTCAATAAATATGGGCTTTTGCCGCTCTTTTGCCGCTTCCATGGCCGGAGCCAGATCGTTGAAGCAATCCAAACCCATGGGGCAATGCCCGCCCCCGGCATGCGACTTGGCCGATTCGGTGTAGCTGGGCGGAGGCGCCAAGCCTGCCAGCAGCTTCAAGGGAGCTCCTGTTAATCCCGGAATCAAATACAGGGTGAAGCTCAAGGAAAATACCGCCAAAAAGATGCGGGGAACCGACAGCTTGGTCTCGCCCGAACTGTCGTGGGCCGTTTTGAACAAGCCCAGCAAATACAGGGTAAGCAGACCAAAAATGGCAATCCAAATGGCCAAAAAGCGCTCGCGGAACAAGAAGTCCCAATGGTAGGCCATGTCCACCGTCGATAAGAATTTCAGGGCCAGGGCCAACTCCAATAAGCCCAGGGTTACCTTTACGGAGGTCATCCAGCCGCCGGCCTTGGGCAGGGTGTTCAACCAGCCGGGGAAGGCGGCGAACAAGGCGAAAGGCAGGGCCAAGGCCACCGAAAATCCGAACATGCCCAGGAGGGGAGCTACGTTGTTGCCCGTATTGGCCGCTTCGACCAACAAGGTTCCAATCAGCGGTCCGGTGCAGCTGAAGGAGACCAGCGACAAGGTGAAGGCCATAAAGAAAATGCCCAGCAATCCTCCTTTGTTGGCCTTTTTATCGACCGCGTTTAAGAGTTTGTTGGGCAGCATAATTTCAAAGGCGCCCAGGAAGGAAATGGCGAAAATCACGAAAATGAAGAAGAAGAGCAGGTTCCAAAAGGCGCTGGTGGCCATGGCGTTCAGGGCGTCTGAGCCGAATATTTTGGTGATGGCGAATCCCAAAGCGGTGTAAATAACGATGATGGATACCGCATAGGTGATGGCGTTGGCGATGCCTTTGGCGCGGGAGGAGCTTTGTTTTGTGAAGAATGCCACGGTCATGGGAACCATGGGAAACACGCAAGGGGTCAGCAGGGCAAGGAGTCCGCCGATGAACCCGGCAATAAAGATGCCCCAAGGGGTGCGGCTTTCGGCCTCGGCGCCGGTGCAGCCGCCGGCTTCGCGCACGCGGGCACGCACCACGTCGGTTAGGCGTTCGGGGTCGTTGCCCGAGCCCCAAACCGCTTTGCCCGTTCCGCCCTCTGGGCAGCCGTCGGCGCGGTCAGAAGGAACGCCAGGACAAAGGTCTTTGCCGTCGTGGACTCCGTCGCCGTCGGAATCGGGGCAGCCCATGTTTTCGGCGGGACCGGGTTTGTCTTGGCATAAATCAAGGCTATCGACCACCCCGTCTCCATCAAAATCAAGCTCTTGAGGTTCTGCCGGGGTGGGCAGTGCCGCGGCCGTTCCGCCTTGGCAAACCTGAGGGTCGGGGCTAAAAGAGATGGAATAGCTTTTGTCGAAAGGCAAGCACATGCCGGCGTCTTCGGTGCAGATTTGCCCCAGTACAGAAACTTGGATTTTGGAGTTGGGGGGCAGGGCGCACAAATCCAGATCTTTTTTAAAAGTAACCAGGTGTTCTTCAAAAAAAGCGGTGGGTCCCAGGTATTCGTCGTTCACTTTTTTGGGTTTGGGCTCCGAGAACAGCATGTCGCTGGGCTTTTGGTTACCTAGGCTAACCTGAAAAACGGTTTTGTTGGGGGGATTGGTTTGGGAATACAAATGCCAGCCTTTGTCCACTTTTGCCTTCATGATCAGGGTATAGTTTCCCTTTCCGTTGGGTTGCACCGACAAGGCCCAATTGATGTTCTCTTGTTGTGCTTGCAGGGGCAGTAACAGCAAACCTAGCCAAGCCAAAACGGCAGTAATGAATTTCATGGTGTCAAAAATTTCAATGCAAAATTAACAAGCCCCGCCGGATTATTTAGCCTTTGGTAACCAACATCACCCTAAACGCAGGTTTGGGTTGTTTGGTGTAAAGATAGAATGTTAAACAAGGTTAAGGCGGTGGGGGGGGCGAAGGGAGGGAGGCGCGGACGGAAGGGGGCGGCAGGAACGAGTAAATACGAGGCCGAACTGGGGCGGAATTGGAGGAACGCGGGAACGAGTGAATAAGCGGACGAATGGAGGCGAGAACCAACGAACGCGAGATTGGACGGAGACGAGAACGAACGGACGAACGCGAGGGAACGAATGAATAGACGTATGAACGAATGAACAAAAACACGCAAAAACGCACAAAAACGCATAAAAACACGCAAAAACACGCAAAAACGCATAAAAACACAAAAAAACACAGGGCTACACCCTGTGCTAGGGTATTGCGCCCCTTCAGGGCTTGGCGGCTCAATGCTAATAAGGGAGTTTAGGTACGGGTTTACGAATTATAGGCACTCGTTATTAGAGCGGCGCACATTATTAATTGGGACCATTCGTGCATTCGTGGCTAAATTTTCGGCATTCGTACGCAAAAACGCACAAAAACATAAAAAAACACAGGGCTACACCCTGTGCTGACGTATTGCGCCCCTTCAGGGCTTGGCGGCTCGGTGCTAATAAGGGCGTTTAGGTACGGGTATCCGAATTTTAGGCACTCGTAATTAGAGCGGCGCACATTATTAATTGGGACCATTCGTGCATTCGTGGCTAAATTTTCGGCATTCGTACACAAAAACGCAAAAACAAACAAAAATGCAAAAACACATAAAAACACAGGGCTACACCCTGTGCTGACGTATTACGCCCCTTCAGGGCTTGGCGGCTCAATGCGAATTAGGGCGTTTAGGTACGGGTATGCGAATTTTAGGCACTCGTAATTAGAGCAGCGCACATTATTAATTGGTACCATTCGTGCATTCGTGGCTAAATTTTCGGCATTCGTGCCTGCTCCAACACGCACAATTTAACTTGGAAAAGGCACTACAGCACCGCCGCCCTCAAAAATCCGTCCATCATCAGCCAGCCTTGGGTCGAAAAGGCCAAGGGCCGCTCGGCTTGAAACCAATTGTCCGGAAATTTTTGTTTCAATTCCAGCCATTCAAACCATTGTTTTGCCCCCACCCGCTGCAAGGCTTCCGCCTCGCCGAGTCCTTCAAGGGTACGCATGCGGGTTAAGAGCCATTCGTTGATTTTCTGGTCTGCATTCAATTCTTCGGGTTCGCGGATGCCGCCTTGTCCGTTCATGGCCTGAACGTAAGCCGCATTTGAGGAACGGTTGAACCAGCGAGCATCGCCTTTTAGGCTGTGGGCCGAGGGCCCCAGGCCCAAGTAATCTTCGCCCGACCAATAGGCAGAATTGTGGCGGGAACGCTGCCCATTCCGGGCGTAATTGGACACTTCGTAATGCTCAAACCCGGCTTTGGTAAGCACTTGGTTCAGGGCCAAGTACTGCTCGGCCACCTCTTCTTCTTCGGGCAGTTCGACCTGCTGCAGGCGCACCATGCGCTCTAAGGCGGTTCCTTTTTCTACGGTGAGTCCGTATATGGAAATGTGGTGGATGTTGCGTGCGGCAAGTTCTTCGGCGTTTTGAATCAATTCTTGGGTTCCTTGCCCGGGCATACCGAACATCAGATCGACCGAGACCTTGGGAATCCCTGAGGCTTCAATCAGGTCTAAGGCCCGCCGGGCTTGGTCGGCCGTGTGTGCGCGGTTCATGTTTGCCAGCACTTGTGGATTCAAGGTTTGAACGCCCAGGCTAAGGCGGTTTATTCCCATGGCTTTCCAGCCTTCGGTGCCAAATTCCAACAGGTCGTCGGGGTTGGTTTCCAGGGTAATTTCGGCATTGGGCTGCAGAGTAAAGCAGCGGTGCATGTGTTCAAGCAAGGGGCCCAGGCGTTGGGGGCCGAGCAATCCGGGGGTTCCTCCGCCAAAATACACAGAATCAAAGCTGCCTTGCTTCCATTCGGCCGAAGCCTGTTCGGCTTCTTGCCGTAGGGCCTGCAGCAGAGCGTCGATGCCTTTCAGGTTCACTGTAAAATGAAAATCGCAGAAATGGCAGGCCTTGCGGCAAAAGGGAATGTGGAGGTACAGACCCATTGGGGGTTAAAATTGGGGAGTACGTTTGAGTCGGCCAACTTCAAAGCCCAGGGTTTGAATCTTCTGGCAGAGTTGCTGGTAAAGGGTTTCGTCCATTTTGGGTTCCCGGCACAGAATCCACAGGTAATCGCGGTTGGGGTGGCCCACCACGGCATAGCTGTAATCGGGAGCTAGGTCTAGAATCCAGTATTTCCCTGTGAAGGGCCAAAAAAATTGCACTTTCAACTTGGCATTTCCCGAGTTGGGCACCACAAAAGCCTTGCCTTTGATGTAAGAGGGCGAGCCGTTCAGGCTATCGCGCCGGCAGCGGTTTTCCACCACCACATGGCCTTCTGGACTCAGGGTATAGGTCGCAGTGGTGGCCTGGCATCCGGCTTGAAAGCGGTTCGGGAAAGAGGCAATTTCGTACCAAGTTCCCGCATAGCGCTGAAGGTCAACCTGTTCCACCGTTTTCAGGGGAGGCTGAGCGGAGCAGCCAAACAGACCAATCAGGGAGCTTCCAAAGACACCTTTCATCAAGCGTACAATCATGGCTTAAAGATAGGTTTTTTGGGCGGGAATTCCGGCTGTCGCTGGGTAGTCCGCGGTCCTTAGCCAGGGCTACAGCGGGTTTGCGGTGGCTCCCAAGGTCGCCTCCGCACCACGCGTAGCCCGGGCTTCGGCCCTTGCGGGCAACCCTGCTCCATCCGGCCCGCGGGTGGCGTAAACTAAGAATGCACTCTTTTTTGTTAATGACTTGACAATTAATTTTTTATTCCTTAACTTTTAGCAAAATTTAACGGTCATGAGTACACCGTCAACCCCCACCAGCTTGGCCCTGGTTTTTGATTTAACCGACAGCGGGCGCGAAAACGTTCGTCGGGCAGCTCAACTTGCCTTAATGTGGAACTGGCCCTTAGAAATTTGGATTCCCAGCAATCCCTCGTTTTTAAAGGAGCATGCCTATTCTACCTTTGCCAACCGAGAGGCCTTTGAAGAGGCTCTGATTGCCAAGTTGCGCGAGATCGTTAAAAAGGTACACGACGAATTCCCCGCCCAAATTCATTATGCCTGGCTGCCCGCTGAACCCAAAGAGTGGAAAGGCTTTTTCCAGAAAAAAGGTAGGCCTTTGTTGATTCGGGAGCATCCTGGAGATGGACGCATGTCGGCCTACCTCGGAAAATTGCCCATTCACGTGTTCAGCCACACCCATAAAATTCCGGTATTGTCTATTAATGCCCAGGTTTTGTTCGAGCCCATTCAGCGCATGGGCTTGCTGATTGACAGCCAAAACAGGCATACCCGTGCCAAGATACCCCTTGCTCAAAGCTTAGCTAAACTTTGGAAACCAGAGGTACGGGTGATTGGATTGGATTTTGGATACAACTCCACCGAACTTGGCCATTTAAAGGCCTTGGTGCGGCAAACCCATGGTTTAATGGACGGCCCCGATGTGGTGGTTGGTAGCGAATTGCTTTCGGTGCGCTCGGTCAAAAAAGACATACCCGCGATCCTTACCCAATCGGGCATAGACACCTTGGTTATGGTGGCCGAAGACGATGGGTTTATGCCAGCCCTGTTTGGCTATGCCCATGCCCATCATTTGCTCCGCAAATTCAAAGGCAACATTGTTTTTGTTCCCTCGTTCCTCTCTTCACACCGAGCCAGCGTAAGCATTTAAGGCATAGTTAAAAAGTTTCTGAATTCTTCTTCAAAAATTCCCCTCAGCTCCAATTGCCGTTTCGTACCTTTGAGCAAACCACTTTTTGAGGCAAAAAAGGACGTCTTGCCTAGGTGTTTGATCCCCTACTGTTGATTCCAAGTACTGGAATTCAGGCAAGGTAAATCAGGCTGCCCGTCCAAACAGAATCAAAAAGCAAAAGGAAACAGGGTGTGGAATACTTAAACGAACTTAATCCTCCGCAGCGGGCCGCCGTAACCACGGTCGAAGGTCCATTGATGATCATTGCCGGCGCAGGCTCGGGCAAAACCCGAGTTCTAACCTACCGCATTGCGTATTTGGTGGAACAGGGCGTTGACCCCTTCCAGATTTTAGCGTTGACCTTTACCAACAAAGCCGCGCGCGAAATGAAAGAGCGCATTTCAAAGGTGATTGGCGAAACCGACGCCCGCAGCCTTTGGATGGGCACGTTCCACTCTGTTTTTGCCCGCATCTTGCGCGCGGAGTCCGACAAACTGGGCTTTCCAAGCAATTTCAGCATTTACGATACCGACGACGCCAAAAGCCTGCTTAAAACCATTATCAATGAACTGGGCCTAGACGATAAAACATATAAGGCCTCAACCATTTACAACCGAATATCTTCGGCCAAAAATGCACTGGTTACCGCCTCAGCCTATCAAAAAAACGAAATTCTAAAAGCCGAAGACGATGAGGCACTTCGGCCCCGCACCGCTGAAATTTATGCCCTTTACACCGGCCGCTGCTTTAAAGCCTCGGCCATGGATTTCGACGACCTGCTGCTGAAAACCTACGAGCTCTTTTTACGCTACCCCGAGGTGCTGTACAAATACCAAAACCGATTCCAGTTTTTGCTGGTCGATGAGTTTCAAGACACCAATTTTGCGCAGTACTCCATTGTTAAGCAACTCGCCGCCCTTTACCAAAACATCTGCGTAGTTGGCGACGACGCCCAATCCATTTACGCTTTCCGCGGAGCCAACATCCAAAATATTTTGGATTTTGAACAAGACTATCCCGACCTAAAAACCTTTAAACTGGAGCAAAATTACCGAAGCACCCAGTGCATCGTTGAGGCCGCAAACCACATTATTGCCAACAACCGAGGCCAAATTCCTAAAACCGTTTGGACCCAAAACGAAAAAGGCAACAAAATAAAATTGTACAGGGCCTTGACCGACAACGAAGAGGGGCAATTTGTGGCCAGCAGCATCCACGAAACCCACCTGCGCGACCATACTCCCCACGACCAGTTTGCGGTTTTATACCGTACCAACGCCCAAAGCCGTGCCCTAGAAGAGGCCTTGCGCAAACTGAATGTGCCCTACCGAATTTACGGTGGCCTGTCGTTTTACCACCGCAAAGAAATCAAAGACCTGTTGGCTTACATTCGGGTGGTTATCAATCCCGCCGACGAGGAAGCCCTGAAACGCATCATCAATTATCCCGCCCGAGGCATTGGCAAGGCCAGCCTAGACAAAATGTTTGTTTCGGCCGCCGACAACGACATCTCTTTGTGGGAAGTCATTGAAAACCTGGAAGCCCTTGGCTTAGGACTAGGAACTGGCATACGGACCAAAATCGAAGAATTCCGGTTTATGATGATGCGGTTTCAAGGGGCATTGATGACCGCTAACGCCTACGATTTAGCCGCCGAAATTGCCCAGCACAGCGGGCTTTTGCAAGACCTATACAGCGATAAATCGCCGGAAGGAGTAAGCCGCTACGAAAACGTGCTTGAATTGCTTAACGGAATCAAAGAATTTGCCGACCGAGAAGAAAACCTGCCCGACGGCCGACCCATTCTTCCCGCCTTTATGGAAGATGTAGCCCTGTTGACCGACGCCGATGAAAGCGACGACGACACCACACCCAAAGTGTCTTTAATGACCATACATGCCGCTAAAGGCTTGGAATTTCAAGAGGTTTTTGTGGTTGGCCTTGAAGACTCTCTGTTTCCAAACCAACAGAACATGCATTCAAGAGCCGAAATGGAAGAAGAACGGCGCTTGTTTTATGTGGCTATTACCCGAGCCATGAAGCAGCTCAGCATTAGCTACTCTACCACCCGATACCGGTACGGCAGTTTGATGCACAGCGAGGCCTCGCCCTTTATTACCGAGCTAAACCAAGAACACATCGAACCCATAGCTGCCCGAAGGGCCGGCGGCAACGCGCCCGACCCATTCCGGCGCAACATCAGTTCCAGCTTCTCCATACCTGCGCATTCCCGGCTTAGAAAGGTAAGCGAAACCGGAACGGCCTCGGCCAGCAACAACGTCTCCGATTATAAGGTGGGAATGTTGGTAAAACACAACCGCTTTGGGCAGGGCAAAATCATTGGCATTGACGGACCGGCAGGTCAAAAAACCGCCACCGTTTTATTCAAAGAAAGTGGAGAAAAACGGTTGCTTTTAAAATTTGCCAAACTGGATATTTTAGGTGCCGGAGAATAGTCGATTTTTAGGCCCTCTGCCGATTTGATTTTTCTTAAAAAATGCTAAAAAGACAAGGCTTGCCCTTGACAGAATGCATGCTTCGGGCGTACCTTTGAAGCTCACTGGTGAAACAATTTTTTTGATGGCATTTTGCTTCGCTACGTAAAGGGGTAGCGAAGAACACTTCGGGTTCATTAAGCGTGAAGTTTGATGGGGAAACAAAGAAAACCGAAAGGTTGACTTTGGGTCTCTCGGGGGTCTCAGAGGAGCTTCTTGAATGTATTCAAGAGGCGGGAATTAAGGGACTGAGACGGGTGACTTGGCACAACACCATTTTTTAAACGGCGAACAAAAAATCGCTGGATGTTTGTTAAAGGAGAGCAGAGCAAAACTTTAACGAACAGGAAATAGGTAGAAAAGAACGGACTTGCCCAAGGGAGTCCATCCTGCTGTTTCAGCTTGGATGCGGCTCTTTTGGTGGTGGCCTTTCTCAAACAACACGGCCCGCGGCAGGGATTGAACCGGGTTGCCCACAAGGGTGCCGAAGACTGGCCCGCGAGGCGCGGAGGCGACTTTAGGAGCCCCCGCAAGCCCGCTGGGCCAGCCTTTCGGCAGCCGCGGACAACCGGTGAAAGCCCGGCTGCCGCCCTAAAAATTTACTCATCCGTTGCCTGCTTCCAAATTTGCCACATTAAAAATGCCGCCACCATGCCCATAATTCCTGGAACCAGAACCCAAGCCCATGTGCCCGATATGCCCAGAAATGAAAGCGACAGCGGCAATAAGAGGCCCAGCAAAAGCACCGTTATACTGCGGTATGCCCCCGCATTTCCAAAACGCCAAAATCCATTGCGGTAGCATAAAATCAGAAGCAATAATGCAGACGTTGCCTGCCCAAGATTGAAGGCCCATGCGGCGCCTCTGCTGCCCGCCCCGGAAATGAATAAGGCATCAGCCAACACCTGAACCGCGGCGGTTGTGCCTGCCACCAAAATCAGGCTGCGTATTTTCCCGGCAGCCGTTAAGAAGGTCCCGGCAATCAAAGAAATGCTTAAGCTCAACAGGCCAGGCGCTAAGCTTGACATCAGGGCAGCCGTGGCCTCCAAATCTTGAGCATACAGCCCTTTGGTTATGGCCATTGGGAAGGCCAACAACAGCCCAGATAATACCCAAGCGAGCAAACCCATGCTGCTGATTACGGTCCACCACAGGATATTCAGGTTTTTACCGCTGCCTATCCAGCGTGCCGCCATAGGAAGGACGATGACCGAAAACAAAGCCGAAAACTGGAAAAAAGCGTCTAAAGGCCGCCAGGCTGCGGCGTAAATGCCCAGCATTTGATCGGTTTCGGGCCCTGAGGGCAGAAAGGTGCGCATCCAGACAAGCTCCAAGCGCAGGTACACGCCCATGATTAAGGTTAAAACCGCATAGGGCATACCTTGGAGCAAAGCCTGCTTCCACTCGTTGATCGGAAACCAGGGGCCCGACATGCCTATTTGCTTGAGCATAAGCAGCAAGGTGGCAAGCATGGAAAACAGGGCGACTGCGGCCAGCAGCCATGCATATGGGGTGGCAGCCGAAAGCCACTTGCTGGGGCCCAGAATGAAAGCCGTGCCCAGCAACAGCATCAGTAAAAACTTGTCGAGATTGGCCAGCAGCGCCTCGCCCCGAAATTTGCCCCGAGCGGCCATAAAGGCGCGCAGAAAAGCGTTCCAAGATAAAAAAACCTGAAAAAGACCTAAAACCATGAGCAATTGAAACTGTTCCTTAGGCCAACCAAGCAGGGTGTGGGCGGCGAGCAGGCTGAGCATGTAGAGCAAAAACAAAGCCAGCTTAAGCCCCAATTGATGGCGAAAAACGGCAGGCATGGATTCCGGACGGGTGGAAAGAACACGGGTTTGGTGGGTGCTGAGTCCGGCATCAAGAACCACCAGCAGCATGCCGGCCAAGCTGTAGGCCGAGAAGTACCGGCCCCATTCGGCGTTGCCCAAGGTGCGTTGAACGGCAGGCTCCATACCCAACACCCAGCCTATTTTGACCAAAAGATGGACCGCTCCGGAAAAAGCGGCATAGCCAACAAAACTATTCTTTAAGCCCTTCACGGATGGATGAATTTGAGGTAAAAAACCAAAACCAAATGAATTGGGCGACACCGGCTTGGGTATCGAGAACGTCTTCGGTGCACATGGCCAAGGTCATTAAACCGAAGTAAAATAAAAAATAGGGAGTGTTCCGAAACCCAGCCCAAAACAAGGGGGAAATCCATAGGAATAGGCAGAGGCTCATGAAGGGAATCCCGGCCGTGAGCCCAAAGAACAGCCACTGATTGTGGGGGTTCAGGCTTTCGTACTGCTCGTTGAGAGGACTGTTGGACTGCTGAAGTTGGCTTTTGAGAGCGGGGCGAAGGGAATCTATGCCTAGGCCAAACCAGGGCCGAGCGCTCAGAAGTGCTGAAGCGCCCTTCCAAAGCTCCAACCGAATGGGCAGGCTTTTGTGGTTGGGATTGCCCGTTTTAACATAATAGTGCATGTCGCGAACCAGTTCGTGCCAGCGCGCGCGGATGGCCGGGGTTTCCAATTCCAGGCAATTGGCAACCCCAGATTCAATTGCCTTAACCTCGTGGTCGGATAGGGCTCGTATACCGCTGGCATCTTTTCGAAGCCCTCGTGAACTTAAGTAGCGCAGTAAGGTTGGATAAACGGGATACGCCAAGGCGTGGTTTGAATCGATGGAAAGTTGGCTGCGTTTGGCCCACTCTCGACGCAATTCATAAGGGCAAACGTACCGAAAAACATAGTGCCCGTTTTCAATAGATGGGTCCGAAAAATCGTATTTGTAGGGGTGCCCTTCGGGGCTGAACATAGGATAAAATTCCGGCTCGGAATCAGGTAAATAGGCCTTATAGGTGTAGAACCCCAATCCAAAAAGGCAGAGGAGCAGTGCCAAGGCCCAGAAGATTCGAATTCGGGCGGAGAAGAGCAGGGGCAGCAAAATGGCCGATAGCAGTAAGGCTGTCATGGCCTGAAGAAATAGAAGATACAGAACAGCAAAGGCCAGAAAAGCGAAGGGGCGCCAACCTCGGTCCAAGTAAAAGAATCCCAAGCTGCAAAGAACGAGCAGGGTGCCCATGCGGACATTGGAAATAAAAGGAGAAAACAGCCGGGGTTGAACTTGAGGCCAAAGCTCATAAAAACGAAAAGCACCAACCAAAAAAGCAAGCATACAGCCTAAGGCGGTTAGCCACAGCCAAAACCGGATTTCGGACCGTTGGGGTTTTAGCCAGAACCAAGCTAAGGGCAGAAGCAAAAAGGGGATTTTCAGGCGGAGTTCTCGAAGGGCTGCCTCGTTGGGAAGAGCGGGAAGCACCGCAATGGCCATCAACACAAACAAGACCGGAAGCAGGTACTGCGGAAAATTCGGGCGCTGAAATCCAAACCGCAGGGCATAGGCCAGGGCAAAAATCAATCCCAAAGCCAGACCGATCGACATCAGGGTATGCGATACAGGCAAACCCAGGGCCATTGCACTTAAGCCAAAAACGCCGTAGCGCCTAAGATTCGCGGGATTTGCCCATGCCATAGGAATCAAAGATACAAGGCGAGGTCAAACCAAAGCTAAAATTGACAAAAAGGGAAGGGAAAACAATTAGGCCCGAACGGCCCCCAAATCGCTTTCGTGGCGCGAAATGGGAATTTTATCAACCCAATCTTGGTCGGGTTCAACCGGTTTAAGAACCACAGGCTGCCCAAGATAATCTACCCGTTTTCCTGGATACACATAGGCCCGCCACAGGTAGGTCAGAAGGTTTTTCTGTTCTAAATTGGGGTGCAGGTGTGGAGAAATCCAACGGCGGTGGGCTTCGGGCAGAAGGCTCCAATGAAGTCCTGGCCTTTCATGGTGAATGCCATGGTAGCCATTATTAAAAGCAAAGAAATTCAACCAGCGTCCCACAAAATTTCGGCTGTGGTTGTACGGATGGCTGTCGTCGCAGCCTTCATGTTGCCAGTAATTGGTGCCTACAATGCCCCAAGCCGCATATTGATGAGGAACAACCAAAAAGCAGAGGAAAGCCCGCCAATCTAGCAACAACAAACCCAAACGTAGGCCATTTAAAACCAGAGACTCAATAATGTATTGCCGGTACCAGCGGGGACGTTCAACCCGCATGCGCCGAATGAACTTTCGTTCTGCCTTTAAAATGGAAGGAACCATTAGGTAGAAGAAGAACAGTTGATTTAGCAAATTCCAGCGAAAGCGGGCTTTGTGGGTACGAATGGAGTCCAAGGGAGTTTGGGTAAACCGATGGTGCGAAAAATTGTGGCCCGGCACATAAGCGCTAACGGGGTGTCCGTAGGTTAAAGACAAAATCACTTGAAACACTTTGTTCCAGGACTTTTTTCGAAAAACAGGGGAATGAATGGTGTTGTGAACGATGGTGGCGCAAAAAAAAGACCAAAGGCACAACAGAACTGTCCAGGCCAACCAAACGTACCAAGGACTGGAAATCGATATCCAGGCCAAGACCAAGAAGCCAAAATAGGCAGCAACAAACAGCAGTGTTCGCAGATCTTGAATGTATCGCAGATGCAGGATCTTTTGCATACCACGAAGGTAAAGAAATGACAAAGGTTGGTCAAGGAAAAAAGAAAATTTATTCTGCCCTGGGCAGCCCTTGCGTTTGCCCCCCAAAAATGAATTCCAATGTTCAGCGAGTAGTTTAAATTAGTGGTAATAATATAGTTGTAAAGAGTTTCGGGTCCTTAAGAACAAATCCGCTAGATTGGCGCTAGGAAGGTAAGCCGCAGATAACTTAGCCACGAATGCACGAATGGTAGGTTTTCGGGGCGGAGATTGGCGTGGTTTTCATAATTGGTGGTTATTGGAAATGCGTTTTTAGGGTAGCCACGAATGCACGAATGGTATGTTTTCGGGGCGGAGATTGGCGTGGTATTCATAATCGGTGGTTATTAGAAATGCGTAATTAGGGTAGCCACGAATGCACGAATGTGGTGTTTTTGAGGCTACCCACACTGCCACAACCATTCGTGCATTCGTGGCTATAAACCTAGACGCAAACAGCCTAGCCCCATATATTCCTTTATGAGTGGCTAAGGCCAAAGCCACAACCATTCGTGCATTCGTGGCTAAAAGTCTATACGCGGATAGCGACTGACTTCCGCGTTTTTTCATAAGCCCTTCTGCAACCCATGATTTTACTAAAAATAAATTGGGGCCTGGGTGTTAAAATGCGGAAGTCAGGAGCCACTCCCCAAAACGCCTGCCCGGGGCAGCCCTTGCGTTTGCCCCCCAAAAAATGAATTCCAAATCCTACATCATAAACGGCCGTAACCTCCGTATCTTTGTTCAAAGATTAAAACCATGAGCGCTACATTGCAGGAAGAAATGCAGGGATTGCGGGCCGAAATTGCCCAGTATTTATCGATGGACCTTTCCTTGCTCACCTTTGAGTTGAGCCAAGAGGGCGAAAAACACATTCTACGACTGATCACAAACAATCCCAGACACCAACAGTCCTTTTTGTACCATACCGTTGATGGGTTCGGCGAACTGGACACCCTGCACAAAATGCTGGGCTACATCAAAGCCAAGCGCCCCGAAAAATCAACCTACACCATTCAATGGAGCCTACCTAAAGAAAAAGAACTGCACACCTCGTACTTTAGAGGCAAAGACCTGTACGAGGTGCTTGACAAATTCTACTACGGCAAAGACATCAATGCCACCCTCATTTTTTCGGTCTCCTTAAATCCCATTGCCTAATGTTCCGCCACAAAGCTTACATTCAAATCCGGTTTTGCGACACCGACATGCTGGGGCATGTGAACAACGCCAACTACCTGTCGTACATGGAAATGGCAAGGGTGAGCTACTTCAATGAAGTTATGCCCAAGCTCGACTGGTCGGGGCAGGGAATTATTTTAGCCAAAGCCGAAATCAGTTATAAGGCTCCGCTGTTTTTAGAAGACCGCTTGGTGGTGCATACCGGAGTAGAGCAGATTTCGGGCAAAAGTTTTATGATGCGTTACCGGTTTATGAAATCAACCGAATCGGGCGAAATGCTGGCCGCCGAAGGCAGCACCCTAATGGTTTGCTACAACTACTGCGAAAACCACAGCATTCCGGTACCTGAATTCTGGAAAAAAGCCATTGAATTTTACGAAGAGGGCCTTGGCTGATTTGATGCGGTATTTTTTGGAGTTTGCCTATGCAGGCACCGACTTCCACGGCTGGGCAAGGCAGCCCAATGCCCAAACCGTTCAAGAAACGCTGGAAACCTGTTTGGCAAAATTGCTGGGGCATCCGGTCGAGGTAACCGGGGCAGGCCGAACCGATACCGGCGTGCACGCCCGCTGCATGTACGGACATTTGGACCTGCCCAGCCCGCCCCAAGACATGCAAAAAACGCTGTATGCCCTCAATTCCATCTTACCCAAGTCGATCGCGGTAAAACGAATGTGGCAGGTCAAACCCGAGGCGCATGCCCGCTTTTCGGCCACGGAGCGCTGCTACACCTACCGCTGGCTTCGGCACAAAAACCCCTTTGAAGACAGCTGGGCTTGGCGCTGCCGACGCTGGCCCGACTTTCAAGCCATGCAACTGGCCTCACAACGCTTGCTCGAGGTGCGCGATTTTGCTGCCTTTTGCAAGGCAAACCACGACGCAAAAACCACCCTTTGCCAGCTGCAATCCATAGATTGGGAATGGAATGCAGAACGGGCTGCCATGACCGTTCGGGCCGACCGGTTTTTACGCAACATGGTGCGGGCCATGGTGGGCACCCTAATGGAAGTAGGCTGGGGCCGCATAAGCGAAGCCGAATTCATGGCGGTAGTACACAGCGGAAAACGCACCGAAGCCGGCGTCAGCGTCCCCGCGCGGGGCCTGACCTTAGAACACATTTCGTATCCGCCCGGGCTGCTCGAAGGGCTCTGAACACCATTTAAAATCAAGTTAAAATGTGGGGCGGCAGCCGGGCTTTCACCGGTTGTCCGCGGCTGCCGAAAGGCTGGCCCAGCGGGCTTGCGGTGGCTCCTAAAGTCGCCTCCGCGCCACGCGGGCCAGGCTTCGGCAGCCTTGCGGGCAACCCGGTTCAATCCCTGCCGCAGGCCACCAAAGGCCAACCTGTACCAAAAGCAGAAAAACCTGGGCCTTTTTAGCCCTTTAAGAGCGCATCTAAAGGCAAGGCGATGTACTCTACAATTTCAACCCGTCCAAAATCTTTGTATTGGGGATTTAATATAAAATTGTGCTCCAGTCCAACCAGCGCCGAAGGCACTTTCAATGCAAAAAAATCCCTGTCGTTTGCCAGACTCGAAAACAATTCCTTTGTTTTTGAAGAATACGGATACCGATTCCAGCCCTCAGGCAAATCGGCCAGTTCTACGATTTCAAATGCATCGGGTATCTGAATTTTTGCAAGCAATATGGATTCAGGCAGAAAGGCCAAATTCACAGAATGCACATAGTACTCAAGCAAAGCCTGCTGGCTTTTTTGCACCGCAGTGCAGACAAATCAAACCCAAACTGGCCACAGCCATCAAAATCCCAAAGGTTCCGGTGTTTTTTCCTCCCCAGCCCAAAGCATTATCCTTTTTTAATAGCTATTTGCAAAAAAGGCTGTGCCAATGCAAATGCTCTGGGTATATTTGCGGCAGGCAAACAGCAGCATGAGCGATTTTAACTTTAACAGCATCGACGAAGCCCTCGAAGACCTGCGCAACGGCAAGGTTATCGTTGTGGTGGACGATGAAGACCGGGAGAACGAAGGCGATTTTATTACCGCCGCCCGCAACATTAGCCCCGAAATTGTAAACTTTATGGCTACCCACGGCCGTGGCTTAATCTGCGCTCCCTTGGTCGAAGACCGCTGCGATGAACTGGGCTTGCCACTTATGGTTAACGACAACACCTCGCTGCACCATACTCCATTTACTGTTTCGGTCGATTTGGCCGGCGATGAAGTAACCACGGGAATTTCGGCCAGCGACCGTTCCAAAACCATTCAAGCCCTGATTGACCCCAACACCAAACCTTCTGATCTGGCGAAACCCGGGCATATTTTCCCGCTAAGAGCCAAAAGAGGTGGAGTGCTTCGCCGCACCGGCCATACCGAAGCCACCATTGACCTGGCACGCTTGGCCGGGTTTGAACCCGCCGGAGTTCTGGTTGAAATCATGAACGAAGACGGAACCATGGCCCGCCTTCCCGAGCTGTTCGAAATTGCTCGAAGGTTCGATTTGAAAATCATCTCAATCGAAGACCTGGTACGCTACCGCATTGAACGCGAAACCCTGATTGAAGAACCCGTTACCGTAAACCTGCCCACCGAATACGGAGATTTTCGGCTCTCGGCTTTTCGGCAAACCACCAACGACCAAGTTCATTTGGCCTTGGTTTTGGGCGAAATAGAACCCGATTGTCCTGTGTTGGTCCGCGTACATTCCTCGTGCATGACCGGCGATATTTTTGGATCCTTCCGCTGCGATTGCGGCCCCCAACTGCATGCCGCTATGGAACACATTCAACAGGCAGGCAAGGGCATCGTGCTGTACATGAACCAAGAGGGCCGAGGCATTGGAATTCTGAACAAACTCAAAGCCTACCAACTTCAAGAACAAGGACTCGATACCGTAGAAGCCAATTTAAAGTTGGGCTTTTCGATGGACGACCGGGATTATGGGGTGGGAGCTCAAATTTTAAGGGCTCTGGGCGCCAAACAACTTCGGTTGCTGACCAACAACCCCAAAAAGCGGGCAGGTCTTTTGGGCTATGGGCTGGAAATCGTTGAAAATGTACCTTTAGAAATTCCTGCCAATCCGCACAACCAAAGTTATTTGGAAACCAAACGCGATAAAATGGGGCATTTGCTCCGGCAATTGGGTCATTAAATTCCGCAAAATCATGAAAAAGGCCGTTTACCTGGTTTTAGCTCTGTTCATTTTTGCTGCCTCAGCCCTTCAGGCGCAAACCCTTTCGTTCTCGCAGGTTAAATTGGTTGGTACCGTTCAAACCGTACCCCAAAATAAGGTGTGGAAGGTCGAGAATATTTTACCCTCGGTGCGCCCCACCACCACCAATTTCAGTGGTCAATCGGCGGTAGATTTTACCCTGTTGGTGAATGGATTGGCCGTATTTTACCTTTCTACCGAATCTAGGGGGAATCTTGGGGGCAACGGAAACACTGGAATAACCGCCGTTTCGGCCGGCATTGGGGCCTCGCCCATTTGGCTCCCCGCCGGCACTACCCTAGCCGTTGGTAGCAATCTGCATGCGATTTCGGTGATTGAATTCAACGTGATTCCGTAGGGGCTGATCTTGCGTCTGCCCAGCAGAGGCCGACCTTGCGTCTGCCCCAACCAAAAGGAATAAATTCGGATAATTTAAGGCTTTAAGGTCCGCAATATTCCCCAGCCCTAGCGAATGTTTTGTTTCTTTGCAGCATGGCAGGCAAGACTAAATCTGGATTTCTAGATACCCGCATATTAATTCGGTTGTTTGCCTACGCCCAACCCTACACCCGCATATTTTGGGGCACGGTGGCCTTAACGGTTTTTGCCGCGTTTTTAAGCCCCATTCGCCCTTGGTTGGTGCAGTACACCATCGATACCTATGTGATGCAGGGCGCCTTTTCGGGGGTGTTGGCTTTGTCGCTGTGGATGATTCTCTTTTTGTTGGCCGAAGCGGCTGTTCAGTATTATCAAACCTACTATGGAGGCTGGCTGGGCCAAGCCATTGTTCAAGATTTGCGTCAGGCTTTGTTTAAACATTTGATGCGCTTCCGCATGTCGTACTTTGATCGAAGCCCTGTAGGAACTTTGGTAACCCGATTGGTGAACGACATGGAAACCATCAGCCAGATTTTTTCAGAGGGTTTCTTGAACATTGCCGGCGATATTTTAAAGCTGGTGGCCATTTTAGCCTGGATGTTTTGGGTTTCGCCTGGCATGACCTGGATGTCGTTGATTCCTATTCCTTTTTTAATTCTGGCCACCTGGTTGTTTAAGAACGGCATTCGAAAAAGCTTTCATGAAGTCCGCAACGAGGTGGCCAACCTAAACACCTTTGCTCAAGAACACATTGGAGGCATGATGGTGGTTCAAGCGTTCAACCGAGAAGAGGTTGAACTAAAACGCTTTAAAGAGATCAACGCCCGGCATAGAACAGCGCACATTAAATCGGTTTGGTACTACAGCGTGTTTTTTCCGGTGGTTGAAGTATTGCAAGCCATTTCTATAGCCCTGGTGGTTTGGTACGGAAGCCGCGAAATCCTGCTGCATCCCGAAGGAGAAGTTCAGCCTGGAGCCATATTCGCGTTTATTTTGTGGGTGTACATGCTCTACCGACCCATGCGGCAGTTGGCCGACCGATTTAATTCCCTGCAAATGGGCATAGTGAGCTGCGAACGCATTTTTGCCTTGCTCGATAAAGAGGAACAAATGCTTGACAAAGAACAAGCAGACCTACGCATTCAAAAGGGCGATGTTTCCTTTGAGCAGGTGCGTTTTTCGTATGTTCCCAGCGAACCTGTAATACACAACCTGAACCTAAACCTTCCCGCTGGTAGCACCACCGCTATTGTGGGCAGCACCGGCTCAGGCAAAACCACCCTAATCAGTTTGCTCTCGCGCATGTACGAACCCGATGCAGGAAACATACGCATCGATGGCATTGATATTCGGGAGTACCCCCTTAAACGCCTACAATCTTCGATTGGCATTGTGCTGCAAGATGTGTTTTTGTTTTCTGATTCCATTGCCAACAACATTGCCCTGTACAATCCCGACATTAGCCGAGAAGACATGATGCGGGCGGCAAAAGCGGTGGGAGCCGATGCGCTGATCAATGCCTTGCCGGGGGGACTGGACTTTAATGTTCGAGAGCGGGGGGTAAACCTATCGGTGGGCCAAAGACAGCTAATCAGTTTTATTCGGGCTTATGTGTACAACCCTCAGATTTTGATTCTTGATGAGGCGACCAGCTCCATAGACAGCGAAACCGAAACCTTGATTCAAGAGGCCACACAAAAACTAACCCAGGGCCGTACCTCCATTGTCATTGCTCACCGTTTATCGACCATAGAACATGCGGACCGAATATTGGTGATGCACCAAGGCGAAATTGCAGAGCAAGGGCGGCACGAAGAATTGCTGCAAGCGAAAGGGCGGTATTACAACCTGTTTCAAAACCAATTTGCCAACTAAGCATGGGCTTTCGGGTCGGACAACGGGTCATGTTTCGCGATTCGCGCATGCAAGGCCTGGTTCGTTCGTACCGTGATCAAACCTATTGGATTGAAATAGAACCCGGCTGGGAAATACCCGCAAAGCAATCGGAACTTATTGCGCTAGCTCAAGCACATTCAAGCCCCGCCCAAAAGCCAGAAAACCCTTCTGAAAAGGCAATAGAAAAGAAACCCGATGCTGCCCCAGACCTGCCCCAGATTCCAGAAACAAAGCCACCAGAAATAATCTGGGAAAAAAAGCCCAGTTTTCCCAAAGTGGGCCGAGCCAAAATGGGTCAGGGGAAGGAAAAACCCATTGAAAAAGCCAAAAAACAAAGCAGCCCCTACCCTATTTCGGCCCGTGGGGTGTATGAGTTGGATTTGCATTTGCCGGCCTTGTATCCTCAGGGCCGAATGCCCAAGCGCGGGGAGGCCTTAAAAATCCAATTGGAGCATGTCCGGGTGTTTTTGTATTGGGCCCTGGGCAGACGTTGCAAAGAAGTGATTTTGATTCATGGGGTGGGCGAAGGCAAACTAAAAGAGGCTATTTGGCAAGAATACGAACACCGCAATTGGTTGGATTTAGAAGCAGCCCCCTACGCTGAATACGGAATTGGGGCTACCCGGGTGCGGTTGAGGTTTAGTATGCGGGGGTTGTAGGGGGGCGATTGATGCCCAAGTGGCAAACAAACCGATGGTATTCAAAAAACAGGACCATAAATCCGAAACAAACCTGACCAATAGTCCAAAAAAAGGCCGCCCAATTGGGCGGCCTTTCGAATTCAAATTGACTTTATTAGTCTTTCACAATTCGGGTTACCAATGTCTGTCCATTGATATGCACATTCAACAGGTAAATTCCAGCAGAAAAATCCATGGCCTCGGTGCGAACCGGTAAACGGTGCGTTCCTACAGGAAACTGACCAAAATCAAAGTCGCCCAACAAACGACCAGCCATGTCGCGGATGTCGGCAGTTACTTCGGCTCCTTGAGTTAAGGTAAAGGCCATGTTGAACTCCTGACCAAATGGATTTGGATACACATGAACTCCTTGACCGCCATCCAATTCAGCAATGCTAAAGATGTCGTAGGCACGAACCGAATCGCACGAAGTTGATTCGCAACCCTCTTTCTCAACCGTTAAACAAACGGTGTACCAACCCGAGTTTGCATAGGTCTTGGTAGGTATAGGAGCAAAACTGCTGGTTCCATCACCAAAGGTCCAGTAGAAGTTGCCACCGAACAACGGATACACTGTTGGATTGAAGGTCAACTGATCAATGCCTACGTTGTTGCTAAACCAAGTTGAAGTTGGAGTAAGACGTACAAACACCGTTTGTGTAATGGCATCAGAACAGCCATCAGGCGTAGTTACCGTAAGGGTTACGGGAATGTTTCCTGTTGAACTGAAGGCGTACATTGGATTGGCAACCGTATCGGTAGCCTGACCAAAATTCCAGTTCCAGAAAGCCACGTTGCCGCTAGACAAATCGGTGAACTGCAAGGAATCGTACTGGCACACATCGCTGGCAACAAAATTGGCAGTAGGCCTTGGATAAATCGTGATTGAACTATCCTTGGTGCTTACACAACCATCGGTGCTGGTTACCGTCAAAATATAATTGAAGGTACCCTGGCTTGGGAAGTTGATTACAGGCGAAGGACCAAGGGCCGGGTTCTGCCCACTGATGCTCCAGTTCCAAGACGCGATAGAGGGGCCAGAAACATAGGAGTTCAAGGTAGTTGGGCTAGGGTAACAGTTGTTGACCGCCATAATGGAGTCAATTAAAGGCTTGGCCCAAACTTGAACCACTTGCATCATGCTGTCGGAACAGCCATCGGTGTTGGTTACAGTCAACATGGCATTGTAGGTTCCAGGCTGAGCATAGGTTTCAGAGGCGGTAAAGCCTGTCCCGTTGTTTCCATTACCAAAGTTCCAGTTAAATGAAACCAAGGTATTGCCATTGCCCGGAGCTGAAGTCTGGGTAAATGTGGTCGGATTGCCTTCGCATACAGTAGGCACGTTGATTTGGTAAATAATGGGTTGAGCTCCGGCCGTAACCACAACGTCTTGCGAGAAGTCTGGGCAACCGTTGATGTTGGTTCCTTTAACAGAATAGGTACCTGGAGTCGTAACGGTGTACGTAGGACCAAATGCACCATTGATTAGGTTGCCATTGTTGTACCAGTTGTAAACGCTGGCTCCAGAAGCATTCAGCACCAAGTTGCTGTTGGCACACAACACCTGGTTATTAGAACCGGCAAGGGTAACGGTTGGGTTTCCAAAAACAAAGATGAAAGCCGTATCGTAGTCGGTGCAATACTGGTTGGAAACCTGGTAAGTAACTGTTGCCATACCTTGACCAGCAATAGAAGGAGTAAAGGCGCTTGACATTTGGTTGGAAATTCCATTTCCGGCCCAGAAGCCACCAGGACTAACGTTAGCCAAGTAAACGGTGTTGCCTTGTTCGCAGACCTGAGCGGGAGGGTTCACGAAGCTCGCATTGGGAGCTTGATTCACCACCACGGTTAGGCTATCGTTGGCTGTACAGTTGTTCACGGTTACGGTATAATACACTTGGCTGCTTCCTACCACGTTGTTTGTGGGGTCAAACGTTCCCAACTGAGCATTCACAATACCGTTACCGCTAAATGTACCGCCGGGAGTTTGCGGCTGCAGGTTGGTTGGAGCTCCGTTAGAGCACAACAAACTGGGCGAAAGAAGTCCAGCGTTGGGGCTTGGATTCACCAGCAGCATAACGCTGTCGCGGTCGGTACAACCAGAGGCATTATCTACAATGGTGTATTTGGCATAGTAGGTGCCGGCACCGTTGGCAGAAGGGGTAAAATAAGCTTGGGTGTTGTTTCCTGTAATGCCTGTTCCAGACCACGTACCATTTGGATTCAATGCTACTAAGGTGTCTTGAGCATCGTAATCGCAATAGGTAGCTGCGGGTGTAGTTATGGTAGCATCGGGTCCTTGAATCACATTGATGGTTACCGAATCGGCACCGATGCAACCGCTGTTGTTGACGCTGTAAACAAAGGTGTTGTTTCCAATTTGGGCTTGACCTGGGTCAAAGGTTCCCAAAACGCTATCTACCACACCTGTGCCGGTCCACACTCCTCCACTGGTAGAAGGCTGAGAGGTCATTGGGCCAGTAATTACAACCCGACCATGGCCAAGGTTGGCATTGGCGGTATTGCTTTGGTTGGTACCGATGTTGTAGGAACCACCTCCACGGGCAGTGTTTGAGCTGTGGTTAAATCCACCTTGACCGCCTTCGTAGCCGCCGCCGCCGCCGCCGGGGTGGTGTATTGAAGCTCCACCGCCGCCAAAGCCTCCGTGTCCGGCATAGTTACTTTGGCCGCCTTTGCCACCATTCTTATAGGACTTGGCATTGCCGTTGCAGGTGGAGTTACCATCAAAACCACCACCGCCGCTGTCGCAGTAATCTCCAGGATTACCTCCGTTGTCGCCGTTGTTGGTGGTTTGACCACCATTGCCAGGTTGGTTTACGTTTTGGTAATAGGCCGTTCCGCCGCCGCCGCCGCCAGCTGCGATTAATGGGTTCGCAGTCGCAGGGAAGTTTCCAACGGTAACGAACGTTCCACCACCACCGCCACCACCATGGTATTGTTGGTCAGAGGGTGAAGAGCCCATTTGCCCTACCATCATATTAAGAGTTTGGCCTGCTTGCAGCTGGAAATTTCCACGCATACGAGCGCCAAGTCCGCCTAAATTGCTTGAGTTAACATCGCCGCCGCTGGCTCCAAATGCCTCGATGGTGTAGCTGCCGGTTACAGGCACGGTCCATTGTTGAATACCGCTTACCACATTTACCACCCCAGGGCCATAGGCATTGTCGGCATCCAACTGCGTTGGTCCATTTTGCCCGGTTTTTCCTGCATTGGTAAAGGTCATTGTACCTGTGTTGTATACCAACCCTAGCGTTCCGTTGATGGGCGCATCGCTGCTGCAGAAGGGCCCCATTGGCAGTACATCCACCCGTGGAGTTGGCACAATGGTTACAATGCCCATGTCGTATTTTGAAGGGCAACCGTTCTGCATATACAATACGAACAGGGTATCGGTTTGGGTTAAAACTGGAGTGGTGTACGAGGTACCCAAACCAACCAAACTTCCACTAAATCCATCGAACCAGCGGTAATCTGTATTTGGTCCGCCGCTTACATTGAATGTGGTGCTTCCTTGATCGCAGAATAGAACGCCCGCACTCACTGTTGGAGCAGGAAGTGAATCGATGTGAACAACTGCAGGTATGCGCGCGCTTTGACAGATAAGTGTAGTGTTGTACGAAATTACAACTTCGCCATGCCCGGTTCTGTAGCCTTGGGTATGAACGGTGTTGGAGGTTAGTTGTTGGTTAGCGAAACTAGAACCGCCGCCGCCGCCGCCGTCCCCGCCGCCGCCGCCGCCATAATGACCGCCGCCGCCGCCGCCGCCGTTTGCGTAGCAGTTATCAAAATTTCCACCTTTACCTAAAGAACCGTATTCGCTTTGGTTGTTGCAACCGCACTGAGAAGCCTGGCCTCCGGCAGTTGGGGAAGCTCCAAAACCACAATGGCAATTGTTTTGCTGTCCGCAGCGAATTCCGTTTGCCGCATTTCCGTTGCCGCCGCCATCTCCACCATAGTCGTTGTTGCCGCAAGCCCAACCGGCACCACCGCCTGCACCAGCACTTAAAATTCGATCTGAGAAGTTTTGGCCGCCCAAACGAATGTCGGTACCGCCGCCGCCGCCGCCGCTGTTGCCGCCGCCGTTGCCGCCGCCGTTCCACCCACCTGTGGTGGCGCTGGGTTTTTCACCCACGTAAATATAAAGCAATTGACCTGGGGTTACTGAAAGGGTTGTTTGAACCCGACCACCTTTTCCCCCTAAGTTTTGAGAAGGGTTCGATACTGCAGCTCCACCTTCTGCGCCTGACATATCAACAGAAACCGAAGTGATTCCTGCGGGTACTGTCCAGGTTTGAACTGCACCCGTGTACGAAAACGTGTGCGTACCTGAAAGCGTATTGGTTCTTGCTGAAGTTGCATACAAGGTATCAGAGCCATACATGGCAGGCAGGAACACGCTTGAACCAATGGCAATAGGAGTATTGTTGGTAAGGTCGGGATACCAATGAACGGGAGTATTGGCTGGAGTAGCAGAAACCACAGCCGTTTGTCCGCAAAGTACGCTATCTCCGATAACATTGGTTGGAGCTGTAAGTGGATTCACATTTACGTTTACAGCCACCCTTTGGCTTTGGCAATAGGGTACCGTGTATGAAAGGCTAAGTTCTCCATTTCCAGTTTGAGTTCCTTGATTGTGGGTTACATTAGAGCAAAGGTTAGGATCGGCGTACGATGAGCCGCCGCCGCCGCCGCCGCCGCTCCAGCAACCGGTACCACCGCCGCCACCATACCAACCACCGCCGCCACCGCCGGCATAAGCACACTGATAGGCATCGCCACCAATTCCGAAGGCTCCGTTTTGACCTGTGTTGCAGCAGTTTCCAGCTTGGCCTCCTGCGGTTTGAGAACCGCCAGTACCTGTGTAGCAGTCTTGGCTGTTGCAACGGTAGCCTTGTTGGCCTGTTGTTCCACCGCCAGCGCCACCACGCTCGCTGTTGCACCATGAACCGCCGCCGCCGCCGCCGCCGGCAACAAGAACGCGGTTGTTCAGCGTTTGACCACCGGCGCGCAAATCGGTTCCGCCACCACCACCAGCACTTTGGCAGATGCTGTTGCAAGATACTGTACCGCCTTGACCTCCGCCGTTCCAGCCGGCATTAGGGGTGGTTGTTGTTCCACCCACATTGATGTACAGGGTTTGCCCAGGTGTAACGGCTAAAGTAGCTTGCACACGCCCCCCATTGCCGCCGGTTGAACCGCTGTTGCAACTTGGGGTTCCGCCCTGTGCTCCTTTAGCGTCAACCACCACTGAATAAACGCCCGCAGGAACGACCCAAGTTTGGGTTCCGCCGGTGTAAGAAAAGTTAACCGAACCACTTGGGTTGGCCGTTGAAAGAGCTTCTACCCAAACGGTCATGCTATCGGTAACGAAAGGAATGCTGTAGTTGGCTGAGTTGCCTTGCAAAAGGGTTCCGCCGGTTGAAGCGCTGTACCAATTAAAGAAACCGGTACCGGTTGCTTGCAACAAAGCTGTATCGCCGCAGGTTAAGTTGGCAGCAGCCACTGTTGGGTTTGGAATGGGAGTGGTAGCGACCTGCACAGGTACGCGGGCGCTAACGCAGTAAGGAGTAATATAATTGATAATAATTTGACCGTGTCCTGATTGAAATCCTTGAACGTGGGCCACGCTGTTGGTGCTGTTGGGGTTTGCATAGCTAGATCCACCACCGCCACCGCCGTAGTTGTAACCGCCGCCGCCGCCGTAGTAACCACCGCCACCACCGCCAGCGGGATAAGGGCAGCAGTAATTTTGGTATGCACCCCAAGCGTTACCGCCTTGAGCCAAGGAACCGTTTTGTCCGCTTCCGCACTGGGCACCCTGGCCACCTGCGCTTTGTGAACCACCCGAGCCTACGTAGCAAAGGTCATTGCTGCTGCAGCGCCATCCTGACTGGCCGGTTAAACCGCCACCGTTTCCTCCCCTATCTTGGTTTCCGTTGCAGGCTTGACCACCGGCACCGCCACCGCCACCAGCCACCACAACGCGGTTGTTGGTACCTGTTCCACCCACACGAATATCGGAAGCGCCACCACCGCCACGGGCTTGGTCGCCATTATAATAGGAGTAACCTGCTCCGCCTCCATTCCAGCCACCGGGAGCTGAAATGTAGTTGCAACATCCGCCGCTTCCAGGTTGTTGGCCAACATAAAAGTAAATGGTTTGGCCAGGGGTAACGGCCAATTTACCAGTAACTCGACCGCCGGTTCCGCCGTTGTTCCATGCATTTGTTCCTCCCTGAGCGCCGCGCACATCGAAATCGATGCTAAAAACACCCGCAGGAACGGTCCAGTTTTGTTGACCTCCTGTATAATTAAAGGTAGCAGTCTGAATGGGATTGGCCGTACTGGCCGCTTCTACATAAAAAATAGTTGTTTGGGTAACCGAAGCGGTAAACGAACCGCCCGTTGCTAATACAGGACCACCGCTGGGGCCAGCATACCAAAAGTAGTTGCCGGTAGAGCCGGCAGCATAAATGGTAGCGGAGGATCCGCAGGTTACAGTGGCTCCTTGAACCGATGGCGAGGCCAAAGGAGTTGGGCTAACAATCAACGCAACCCGAGAGCTTAAGCAAGAAGGGTTGCCCGATTGGTAAGCAGCCACATAATAGGTAGTAGTGCCATACAAAACGGGAGTAGTGAACGTGTTTCCTTGGGCTAGAGCCGTACCGCCGATAGGAACATTATACCAGGTATAATTCCCTGTGGAGCCACTGGCGGTTAAGGTGGCTGTTTGGCCGCAATTGGCCGCCTGAACAGCCGCTGTTGGGGTCGCAGGATTTACACATTGGGCATTGGAATGCGCGATTGAAGCCCAGCCAATAAAGGCTAAAAAGCTCAATCGTCCGATTTGGTGAAGTACGTGTTTGAACATCAGCGAATACTTTAAAGTTATAACTATGAGGCTAAAGGTAAAATTTTTTCTTTGCGACCACCTCCATTCAAAATAATTTTAACGTTGCATAAGGAAAGAAATTTCGGTTTTACCCAATCGGTTAACCTATGCTTAACTTTCTGTTAAAGAGGAAGATTTAAGAAACAGTGGGGTGCCGCGGCAGGGATTGAAGCCGCTTGCCCGCAAAGCCGATTGCCCGACCTGCAGCAGGGGGAAAAGAGCGACTTCAGGAGCTACTTTTACCCCCGCTGCAACAGGCAAACGGCTGCGGACTAGCGCTGAAAGCCCGCAGCCGCCCCAAATAAAAACAAGATTCAAAACTACCTTGTTCAGCTTAAATTTAACCTGTTTTTAATGCAATTGCATGCAAGAAATTGGAATTGTTTGTCTGTTAATCTTTTGCAGAATGGCGGTAAAAATTAAATTTATCACTTTATTTGCATAGGCACTTAAATGCCTGAATGGTATTATGTTCACCAAATCCAACGTTGGCCTTTTCGCTGTTTTGTTGCGGTTTAAAGGCTTTTCCGGTTCGATGCACCTGCGAATCGCCTTGCTGCTTTTAGTTTTTTCGGCACTGCCATTGCATGCTTCGGCTTTTGATGCGCCCATGGCTTTTGATGCCGACGGCGACGGAGTGGTAGATTCGGTAGAGGTTGCCGATGGAACCAACCCCAACGACCCTTGCTCTTTTGTTTTAGCCAATCAAACAGAAACAACCTCGGCCACTTGGAATGTGTTGGATTGCGACAACGACGGATTGACCAACCTGCAGGAACTGCAGCTGGGCACGCACCCATTGAATCCAGATACCGACGGAGACGGAGTGCCCGACGGGGTTGAAATCACGGATTTTTCGGACCCCTTGAAACCCTGCTCGTTCGAATTAATGAGTCAAAGTTTAACTCCCAGTTCCGCCTGGTTCGATTTGGATTGCGATGGAGATTGGCTAACCAATGGAGAAGAGTTGGCGGCGGGGACCCTGCTGTTAAATCCCGACACCGACGGAGACGGGGTGGTGGATGGCACCGAAATGAACGACGCTACCAATCCGCTAAACCCTTGTTCTTACCTGGTTGTGCACCAGAACATTCTGGCCCCCGCTCTAGCGTGGATGCAGTTGGACTGCGATTCGGACGGCTTAACCAACGGAGTTGAAATAGGAATAGGAACCGATCCACAAAATCCAGACAGCGATGGAGATGGAGTAATCGACGGGCAAGAACAGGCCGACGGCAGCAACCCCCTTGACCCCTGCAGTTTTGTGCTTGCATCGCAAACCCTTCCCCCGACATCGGCCTGGAATCAATTGGACTGCGATGCCGATTCCACGTTGAACGGACAAGAACTTGCGTTGGGATCGGACCCTTTAAATCCATGTGAACCCAAACCCATGGATCCGAGTTGCCCGAATATTTTTAATGTTCCCCAAGCCTTTTCGCCGAACGCAGATGGCTACAATGACCTGTACGTGATTCAGGGATTAATGGAATTCCCGAACCATTCCTTGAAAATTTACACCCGTTGGGGAGCCTTGGTCCTTGAAGCTGCGCCGTATTTAAACGATTGGGCTGGAACCGCTGTTCAAGGAACCCTGCCCTTGGGCGAAGAACTGCCTACCGGCACGTATTACTATATTCTTGATTTGGGCAACGGAACCGCCCCCTTGACCGGATACATTTACCTGAACCGTTAAGCTCATGCGCCAGCACAATCCATTCTCTTTTTGTGTTTTTGCCATTTTGCAGTTGGCCTTGTTTCTGTTCGGCTTAGCTGGAACGGCAAAGGCCCAGCAAGATCCGCTGTACACCCATTACATGTACAACACCTTGAGTGTAAATCCAGCTTATGCCGGCAGCCGCGATGCGCTGAGCGTTTTGGCCTTAGGCCGTTTGCAATGGGTTGGCTTTGATGGAGCTCCGATGACTCATACCGCACAAATTCACAGTCCTGTTGCCAAAGGCCTTTCATTGGGTTTGGATGTGGTGCATGACCGGCTGGGGCCAACCGTTCATACCGCCGCGGCCCTTAATGTTACCTATCGCCTGGAATTAGGAAAAAGCCATCGCTTGGCATTTGGCTTGAAGGGGGGCATGGATTTTCTGAACAACAATCTGACCAACTTGAACATAGATCAACCGGGCGACCCCGTTTTTGGTACTGATTTATCGAACACCATGCCCAACGCCGGATTTGGTGTTTATTACGACCATACGAATGCTTACGTAGGAATAAGCATGCCAAGGATTTTGGAAAACAGCTTTAACGGTAGTTCAACCCAACAGGCAAGGCATTTTTACTTGATTGCTGGGGGATACATACCTGTGCGGCCAGGTTTTGATTTAAAACCTGCCACTCAAATTAAATTGGCTATGGGTGCACCACTTCAAGTGGAAGGTTCGTTGGAAATGGTTTTTGCAGAACGCGTCAGTGTTGGCGGATTTTATCGGCATGAATCTGCAGTGGGGCCGCTGTTGGGCGTGTATGTAACTCCTTCACTGCGCATTGGTTATTCTTTTGACTGGCCGCTTAATTCCGTAGCTCAAATTCGGCAATTTGGCAGCCATGAACTTATGGTTCGTTACGATTTCAATTTCAAAAACAAAAACAAGGTGGTTAGTCCCCGCTATTTTTAATTCGGTATGAAGCACAGCCAACGCACACTATTCGTTGCTCCCGCACTTCTTGCCCTACTTTTAGGGGGCTTGGGTACCGCATTTGGGCAACACCCTGCCGTTCGACGGGCCGACAAGCACGCGGAAGCCCTGCGCTATCCCGAAGCCATTCGAGCCTACAAATCGGTTCCCAACAAGAAAAAAGACGCCTATGTGCTGCAGCGCCTAGGTGAATGCTACCTTGCAACCCACCAACCCGAAAAAGCTTCTTTGGTTTTTAAGGATTTGCAGGGGCGGTTTAATTTGCCGGCAGAGGCCCAGATTCCTGCAGCCCAATCCTTAATGCAGCAGGGGAATTATTCCGAGGCCCAGGCCTTGTTTGCTCAAGCCACAGCCACCGATGCAACTGGAAACACCGATGCACGAATAGCGGCCTACCAATCTAACCCAGATTGGCATTCTAAAATTTTAGGCCAAGAGAAAATGGTCGAACTAACCAACCTAAACATCAATTCGAAGGAAAGCGACTTTGGGGCAGCTTATTGGGGCGACAAAATTGTGTTTGCCAGCACCCGGTCGGGGCATACCCCCATTCGGCACGAGTATGCCTGGAATCAATTGGGATTCTTAAACCTGTATTCGGCTCAACCCCACGCTTCAAATTCGGGCAGGTTAAAACGGGTTGCGGCATTGAAGGTTGAATCTGGCTTAAACCGACGCTACCACGAAGGTCCGGCTAGTTTCCAGGCCAACGGTAAACTCATGGCTTTTACCCGAAACAGCTACCGAGATGAAAAACGGCTTAACCAAGAACAAGGAAGGGTTCTAGAAATTTGGCTTTCTCCACAAACCGACGACGAAAAATGGCGGCAGCCCCGTAAATTCCCATTCAACCACGTCGACTACAACGTGGCAAACCCCTGCCTTAGTCCCGATGGTCAACGGTTGTATTTTGTAAGCGACATGCCTGGCGGCTTTGGGCAATCTGATTTGTATGTAAGCCAACGCGACATTGACGGAAACTGGCTACCCCCGGTTAATGCTGGCCCTGGCATCAATACTCCCGGCCGCGAAACCTTCCCTTTTTTCCATTCCTCAGGGCTTCTTTTCTTTGCCAGCGATGGCCACCCGGGTTTGGGGGGCTTGGACGTTTTTGTGGCGGTAAACAATGGTCTGAATTCTGACCAACCCATTCATTTGGGCCCCGGTTACAATTCGGCCAGCGACGATTTTGCCCTGGTTTTTAACGAAGCCATCAGCGAAGGCTACCTAAGTTCAAATCGGCCCGGTGGCAAAGGAAACGACGACCTTTACCACGTCCGCGCCTTGCAACCCATTCAGCCCATCGTTGAAATTAAAGGGGTGGTGGTTGACGCATTTCAACACAACCGAATTCCCAATGCCTTAATTCGCATTGTAAACGAAAAAGGGCATAAGGTGGCCGAAGTTCTTAGCGACGCAGACGGACTGTACACAGCGCACTTAACGATTGGCAATGTGTACTCGGCCGAAATCAGCGAGCCCAATTATCAAACATTGGTGCAAGAAGTGTCAACCCAAGGTGGCATGCCTGAATTGGATTTAAAGCATGCTCTTAAAAAAGACCTAGACATACCCATTATTTGCACCATTAAAGACAAACGCAGTGGCCTTCCTTTGCCTGGAGTTAAAATGACGATTGTGGAACGAAGCACAGGTCAACCCATTGCATCCATGACGACCACTTCTACCGGAACCCACAATCAAATTGTGAACAATCAAACCTTGTTCGATACCCTAAAGTGGGACATTCGCCTAGAAAAATTGGGGTATATTTCGAAGCAAGTGGCGTTCAACCACATCATTAAAGACAAAGATCCGCTAAAATTGCATGAGTTATCGGACGTATCAATGGGACGCTTGGAGGTAGGGGCCGACATTGGTGCCATCATCGAAATCAAACCCATTTTCTTTGAGGTAGGCTCGGCCGCCATTACAGCTCAGGCAGCCACAGAACTTGACAAAATCATTGGGGTGTTGAATGAATTTCCAGGTATGAGCATGGAGCTGGCTTCGCACACCGATTGCCAAGGTCCCGCAGCGGCCAACCAGACTTTAAGCATTAAAAGGGCAAAATCAGCAGCCGCTTACATGCAAAAAAAGGGCATCTCGGCCAAGAGAATTCAGCCTAAAGGATATGGTGAATACAAACCACAAGCGTACTGCGGTTGCGGTGATGATTACAAATACCGTTGTTCTGAACAGGAAAATGCGTTGAATCGGCGAACCGAATTTGTTATTTTAAAAATGAATTAATCCATGCTGGCCATTAATTATCTTTGACCAACTTATCTTTGTTTCAAATGAAAAATCGTCTTTTGTTCGCTGCATCCCTTGTTTTTTCCCTAAGCCTAGTTTCATGCAAAGGCTCTAAGGATGCCGGCTATTCCGTTCGCTATACGGACCACGGAGCCACTATTCCCAGTCCTGGTCAGGAACCAAAATACGAAAAGTCGACCGACCAAAACGGAGAGGCTGACCCGGCTTCAGACAAAGAGGGAAAGGATTGAATTCTTTTTTTGGGGGCCTTTCCGGCTTTCAGCTTTAGTCCGCTCGCAGGGGCGGGCTAAGTATGGCAGTGCGTAGGGCTCCCAAGGTCGCCTCCGCCTGCCCACTTAGCGGCGCCCCTGCCGCGCGTACTGCCGCTTCAATCCGGGGCCCAAGCCCCTTGGTTTCGTTCCTGTTTGTTGTTGATTCAAAACCATGTAGGGTGCTAACCCTTTCGCTTTTCAAAGTTTGTTTAACTTTGGGCAAAACCAACTGCCCGTGTCTGTAATCAATGCCATGGTTAAAGCCTATCTAGATTCCCGAATGGATAGGTTGCAGCAAACGGCCGAAAAATCAGAACAGCTTCAAGCAGAAACCCTACAAACTCTTTTAAGCAAAGGCCGCGAAACCCTTTTTGGTGCGGACCATATGTTTGAAAACATTCGAGATTACGACCAATTTCGAAATAGGGTTCCCATTCGGAGCTACGAATCCATTTTCCCCTACATTGAACGAAGTTTGAATGGTGAACGAAACGTGTTGTGGCCAGGCTCCATACGTTGGTTTGCCAAATCAAGCGGAACCACCAACGACCGCAGCAAGTTTATTCCCGTTACCAAAGAATCGTTGGACGAATGCCACTACAAAGGGGGCCGCGATGTACTTACCTGCTACAACGCCTGGCAACCGGAACACACCTTGTTTGAAGGAAAATCCTTGGTGCTTTCAGGCAGCCTTCATACCGCGGCCGATTCGCCCTTCCAAGCCGGCGACATTTCGGCTGTACTGCTCGAAAACATGCCTTGGTGGATGCATTATTTTCGCGCTCCTTCCAAAGAAATAGCTTTGATGGGCAACTGGGAAGAAAAACTGGACCGCTTGGCAGAAGCGATTATTCCAGAAGACATTACATTTTTATCGGGAGTCCCATCTTGGATGCTGGTGCTGCTGAAGCGGGTTTTGGAATTGGAAGGAAAAACCCAACTGCGCGAAGTTTGGCCCAATTTGCAGCTCTTTATTCATGGTGCGGTCAACTTTGCCCCCTACCGACCTCTTTATCAAAACCTTTCGGCAGGAAACGAAATCCATTACCTAGAAACCTACAACGCTTCTGAAGGGTTCTTTGCCTTGCAAGACCGGGAAAATAAAAACGACATGTTGCTTATGACCGACTATGGGGTGTACTACGAATTTGTGCCCCTAAACAAGTTGGATCAGCCTGAGGAACACGCCCTACCCTTAGAATCTGTTGAGTTGGGCAAGGCCTATGCTTTGGTAATAACCACCAATGCAGGATTGTGGCGGTACCTGATTGGCGATACGGTCGAATTTACCTCCTTGCGCCCCTACCGCCTTCGGATTGTTGGTCGAACCAAACATTTTATCAACGCCTTTGGAGAAGAGCTTATGGTTGAAAATGCAGAAACGGCCTTGGCTATAGCTTGCCAGCAATGCCATGCGAGCATACGGGAATTTACCGTTGCCCCCATTTTCCAATCTGCTCATCAGCCGGGCGGCCACGAATGGCTCATTGAATTTGAAGAAGCACCCGGCAACCTGCCTGATTTCGCAGAGCGTTTGGACTCAGAACTGCGCAAAGTGAATGCCGATTACGACGCAAAACGAACCGGCAATTTTGCCATGGGCCTACCCCAAATCCATGCCGTTGAAAAGGGGTTGTTTTACCGCTGGATGAGTTCCCGGGGTAAAACCGGAGCCCAACACAAAGTGCCGAGGTTGTCAAACGACCGAATTTGGATTGAACAACTGCAAGCCCTTAGAACATGCGCAGGCCAATAGCCTGTTGCATTGTATTGCTGGGGTTTACTTCCTTGCTTTGGAATCAAACAGGGCAGGGCTACCTGGCCGGAATCAAAGGCCACCAAATTGACCCGGGAAAAACGCTTTGGGTGTGGAGTGAACAAGTCTTAAGGGTGCACCAAAACGACACCTTGTTTTTTGACCAAAGTTTTTTGCAAACGGGAAATATCCATTCCATTGACCTGTACAATCCACTGAAGGTGCTTGTTTTTTTTAAGGACCAAAGCCAACTATTGTGGGTAGATAACCGAGGGGCAGCCTTAAGCACAGCCATTAATTTAATGGACATGCAATTGGAACAAGCCAGCGTTGTGAGCAGCGGCTACGACAACGGGCTGTGGGTGGTTACGGGGCAAGATATGACCTTAATTCGCCTAAACCAGCATCTAAAAGTGGAGTTTAAAGTGCCAAACCTTCATCGGTTGACTCAAGACCCCCAAGCGGAAATTGCCTGGATGATGGAACACCAAAATCGGCTTTACCTAGTAAGTACAACAGGTTGCATTTCAATTTGGGATATTTTTGGAGGCCTCATTTCGGTTCATCGAATGGGGGTTTTTTCAGAAACCACCGAATTGCACCGTCGAGCAACGGGGGTCTTGCTGCAAAACGAAGACCAGGAAATCGAGTTTTTTACCAACCCTTCTAGGCCTGTCGAGGTAAAAAAAAGAAACCCAGAACAACAGGTTTTTTTCGTTGACAAGCAAAAAGATACCTATAAATGGCATTCCAATCCCGTTAAAAAATAGCATATTTGTTATCAGATTAGAAAAACCACATGCACGTAGCCATAGCCGGAAACATCGGATCGGGAAAAACAACCCTAACCACCAAATTGCAAAAGCATTTTGGCTGGGATGCCCATTTCGAAGATACCGACGACAACCCCTATTTGAATGATTTCTACGAAGACATGCAACGCTGGTCGTTTAACCTTCAGGTGTACTTTCTTCGCTCACGCTTCCAACAAGTGGTCGATATCCGAAACAGCGGAAAGCACGTTATTCAAGACCGAACCATTTACGAAGATGCCCATATTTTTGCCCCAAACCTGCATGCCATGGGGCTAATGACAACCCGTGATTTTAAAAACTACATGGATTTGTTCGGGCTAATGACCTCGTTTATTGGCGCCCCTGACCTCTTAATTTATCTTAGAGCTACCGTACCCACGCTGGTAAATCAAATTCAACGCCGTGGCCGCGATTACGAAAACAGCATTCGATTGGATTACCTTAATCGCTTAAACGAACGCTACGAAGCTTGGATCACCACCTACTCTGAAGGCAAATTGTTGATTATCGATGTTGATAACATCAATTTTGCCGACAATGCCGAAGATTTTGGCCAAATCATTCGTTCCATCGATGCCGAAATAAACGGCTTGTTTTAAACGGTTTGTTTTAAACTGAATTTTGCTTTTTTAACCCTGTTCCGTCTCAAATACCCTAAACAAATCGGCCTCCGCTTCGTTTTACATGGGCATCAATTGATTCGACCATGAACAGCACCAAAATTACTTCAGCCATCGTGAACTCCTTCGACGACGACGACCACGCCAACTGGTCACCCAATACCCCCTTGAGGGAAGATGCCTTTGCCATGGACGACGAAACCAAGATTCAACTAATTCAAAAAAATTTCAGGGAAATCATGGCCATCTTGGGCCTTGACCTGAACGACGATAGTCTAAAAGACACCCCACAACGGGTGGCAAAAATGTACGTTCAAGAAATTTTCTCGGGCCTGAATCCCGCCAACAAACCAAGCATCAGCCTGTTCGAAAACCAATACAAATACGAAGGCATGTTGGTCGAAAAGAACATTCGGGTGCAATCCAATTGCGAACACCATTTTGTTCCCATCTTAGGCAAGGCCCACATCGGTTACATTTCAACCGGAAAGGTCATTGGCCTATCTAAATTAAACCGCATTGTTGATTATTACAGCCGCCGCCCTCAGGTACAAGAGCGTTTAACCAATCAAATTGCAGCTGAACTGCGCGATGTGCTGCAATCGCCACACGTAGCTGTAGTTGTAGAGGCTGAGCACCTATGTGTAACCACGCGCGGCATTCGCGACACAGGCAGCTCAACCATTACCAGCGTGTTTAGTGGGCATTTCAAAAGCGAGGTTACCCGCAAAGAATTTTTGACCCTGATCAAATAAGCTCAGGGCCATCTTCCTAGGGCTCTTTCCCTGAGATCTTTTCCTTTTTCAAGGCAATGCTGTAGTTGTCGGTTGTTCCTTTCAGGTTTACACTAATAAAGGCTTGTTTTCGGTTTTGGTCTCGGTATTGAATGGCATCTTCGGTGTTGGGATCCACCTCTTCCCTCTTTCTCTTAAACAAACGCTGAAATGCCGCCTGACCAACCAAACTCAAAGGTATTTTAAGGTAATAATCCATTTCCATATTCAAACCCTGCTTGCCGCTAAGTTCCATAAATCCCAAAGAGGAATTAATGGTCATGCTGGGAATGTATAGGGTGTTGTTCTTCAGCTCAAAGCTGTTCCTTAGCGTATCAAACCGAATTTTCGTTAGGTTTTTGTCTTTGAAATAATCGGCCAACAACTCCATAGGCTTATAATTCTCAAGCCGGCCATTCAGAACTTCTATGTTCAATACCAGTTCCGATTTGTCGATCATTGGAACCAAATCGGTATGCATGCGGAGTTTCCCTTTTATTTCTCCATTTAACTTCCCATGCAGATTTTCAGAAACCAAATGGTCTTGCCCAAAATTTTCGAACTTCAACAACAGCTTATCCAAATCGATGCCTTTCACTTTGAATTGAGGGCTAAAATAGATTTCCTTTGGATTTGACCCATTGAAATAGCCCTTCAAATCAATATGGCCTCCCGCCGCATCCAGGGCCAGGGCATCGATGTGCAACCAGTGGTTTTGCTGCATGCGCAGATCGGCTTTGATGCGGTCTAGCATAAACCGGTGGTACCTTAAATGCTGAACATCTGCCCTTAGGCGCATGTCGGTAAAGGGGACCGAAAAAACATTGAACACCGAGTCGTGGTTTACCGCAGGGGCCTTTGCTGATTTTGGTGGAGGGTTGTAGGCAAGAAGTTCATCTAAGTCTAAGTGATTCGACTTCAAATAAAAAGCATTGTCTCTTTTTTTGGTAGCGGGGTCTTTGCCAGTGTAATAGGTTAGGTCAACCAAAAAATCGCTGTGCCCCACTTTTCCTCCGAATTTTTCCAGTTGAACATGTTCGTCCTCATAATGCATTCGGCCACTAAAACGTTCAAAGCGGCTTTTATGCACCAGCATGCTGCAGCTTAAGTTGTCTAACTTGGCATCGATGGAATGCAGGGTTTTATTCTTTAAATGAAAGGTGGTTGAGCCATGCAGTTCAAGCTTCTTAAACAGCTCATGCCGGTAATCTTCGGGCACATAATTTTCTCCGGCGTACGAAAACAGGTCTTCTAGCCGCAGCAAATCCGAGCGCAGATCAACCTGAACAACGGCATCGCCCGAAAAGCTGCTGTCCATAAAGAGATCGTAGCGGCTTAACTTGCCCGAAAAATGCCAATCGCTGCCATCAATGGCTCCTGAAAAATCGGCGATTTGAAGGTCGTTTTTACGAATAAAGAAATCCCCCTTAATGTCGTGCAAAGCATGGGGATACTGGGCAAAGCGGCCTTGAAAATCGTGCAGAACAAATTCCCCTTCGGGCAAATAGGCCGATTCGGTGAGGGCCTTAGCCGAACTCAAAAAAGAAGCCTTAATCTTTAAATTCCGAATTTGATCGTTGATTCCAGATGCCTTTAAGGAATCGGAATAGGTCAATTCAGCCAAATCAAGCAAACTGGATTCCAGATTAAAATCAAAGGACACCGGCAGGTTGGTATGGTGAATAATAGCTGGCAAATCGCTTATTTTTCCAGAGGCTTTCAGGGTTGACTTGCCAACCGAAACCGAAAACTGCCGAATTAAGGCCTCATGGCCCTGCATTTCGGCCTGCAAATTCAAGTTTTTTATGGGCAAGTGAAAGTTGCCACTCTTAAACCCAACGTTTCGAATGTTAAGCCGGGTATAGTACGATTCGTTCAATTTTTCAATGCTTCGTTCCGGGTGATTCAAATCGATAATGTCGTGAAAGTTCATTTGCAAGGCCACAGAACCCGTTAAGTCTTTCAAATTCTTCAGGTTGAAAAATTTGGCTATGAAATCCAGGTTGAATTCCGAATCCAACTGCAGCTGAATATCGGGTTCTAAAAAATTAACCACCTTCAAATTGCCACTAAAAATTCCGGCATCGGGCTTGGTTTTGAACTGAGTCAACCCAAATTCCATGCTGCTAAAATCGCGTTTCGCTCCCGTAGTAAAATAGCCCTTAAAATCCATATCATCAAGGCGCTTTTCCGTTTCTGGGTTTTCAATTTGCCCGTCATCGCAGCCAAATTTTGCATCGATAGCTGGCCATTGACCTCCTGCTGTTTCACCCTTAATGCTGGCTTCAAAAAAGATTTTTCCCTTGTTGCGGTAAGATTCGAGCGTAGGAATAAGCTCTTCGGGGGCAAAGGCAATGAGCAAATCAAAATTGGGCTTGGCCCCCTGCACCTGTAAATCTACCGGCATTTCACCGGCAAATCCCATCTTGCCCTGCAGGTTAAAGTTCCCCTTTTCCAACCAAACCTCTGAAGGCTGAATGTTCAGGCTTTGCGTATTCCCGTTGTATTCAAGCTGGGTATCTATTTTAAAATGCTTGTGCTTTAAAAACGTGGTATCGCCGCCCTGCACTACATTTAGGGTAAACTTGGCCGCCAAATCCAAAGCCACTTGTTTCCCTTCTTGTTTTATGCTGGCCTTGGCCTGTTCAACCACCAAATCTACGTCCAACTGACTCGTTTCATTGATTTTATGAACTTCAACCCGATCTAAAACCAAAGATCTTAACTGTACATTCAGTGGTTGTTCCAAGGTGTCGGCCTTGGCCTCTTGACCTGTATCAAAGGCCCTGCTGATATTAAAACTGCCATCGGTGTGTTGAATTAAATTAACCCTGCCGCCCGAAAGCTTAATGCTTTTTACCTCGTAATTGCCCATTAAAATCGACCAAAGACTAAAGCCTATGTAGGCATCTTGCACATGGACTATGGGTAAATGGGTATGTTCCTTCCCTTCATATACATACACATCTTCTAAATCAATAGAAACATAAGGAAATGTGGCAAAAAGGGAAATGTGGCTGCCCTGAAGAACCACCTGGCCCGCATAATGCTGATTGGCCCATTTTATGCCTTGCTGAACCCATTCATCTTGTTTAATATAGACCCAGGCAAGCAAAAAAAAGGGCAGGGCCAACAGGGCCAAAAAACCAAAAAACCAGCGTTTTAACCGAACAGGTCGAATTCGAAATGAACCCATAAAAGAATTTTAATTTCCGATTATAAAGGTAGGAAATAGACGCGCTGCATGGGCAGCATCTTACGAGTTTACGTAAAACATAATGCTCATTTTTGTAGGTTAATAAATTAGGGCGGCAGCCGGGCTTTCCGGGCTACTCCGCGGCCCGAAACCGGGCCAGCCCGCGCCCGTCAGTAGCTCCCAAGGTCGCTCTGCCGGTCAAGGGCCGGCTGCCGTTTCGGCCCTTGCGGGGTAGCCTCGTCAATCCCTGCCGCGCCTCTTGGCCATTTGCCAAGTCAGACCATGGACGGGTATTTGACGATGGGCGTCCTTTCTGGGGTAGCTTGGAGTTTGTCCTGTTGCTGTGGCATTTCCCATTGGTTCGCAGGGAGCCAAGACCAACAATCAACCCAAGCCTTTCACCTCGGCAACAAGCGCCTGCAAGGTTTGCTTGGCATCGCCAAACAGCATGTAGGTGTTTTTTTCAAAAAACAAGGGATTTTCAATGCCGGCGTACCCTTTGCCCATGCTGCGTTTCATGACTATGGTGTTTTTGGCCTGCCAAACTTTTAATACCGGCATTCCATAAATGCTGCTGCTGGGGTCGCGCTCGGCAGCGGGATTTACCACATCGTTTGCCCCAATAACTACCACGGCATCGCATTGGTTTAAAAAGTCGTTGGCCTCTTCCAAATCAAGCAATTTGGGATAGGGCACGTCGGCCTCGGCCAACAATACATTCATGTGCCCGGGCATTCGACCTGCCACCGGATGAATGCCGTAGCGCAGATCTACCCCATTTGCCTCGAGCAGTTCGTCTAATTCCTTGCACACTTTTTGGGCTTGAGCCACAGCCAATCCATAACCTGGAACCACCAAAACGGTTTTGCTGTAGGCCAACTGAATCGCTGCATCGGCCAATCCAACCGATTTAACCTGTTGATTCGTATCGGTGGCCACTCCGGCAGCCACACTGCCAAAACCGCCCACAATGACATTCCACAACGACCGGTTCATGGCCTTGCACATCATTAAGGTCAATATTGTTCCTGAAGCTCCCACCAAAATTCCGCCCACAATCATCATTAAGTTGCCATATACAAAACCGGCTGTTGCAGCCGAAATACCGGTAAAACTGTTTAACAAGGAAATCACAACTGGCATATCTGCTCCGCCAATGGGCGCAACGAAACTAAGTCCGTAAAACAAGGCCAAAAGCGTAAACAGTACCAAAAGTCCAATGCCCCAGTCGGTAGAATAGCTAAGGGCCATCGTGCCGCCCAAGACCAAAGCCAGCAACAATAAATTAAAAACAGAATGAAAGGAAAGGGTGATTTTCTTGTCGTCCACCTTCCCCTCCAGTTTCAGGTAAGCCAACACACTGCCGCTAAACGAAACCGCCCCAACCAGCAGAGCGAATACCACGGTAAGGTTCGACCCAAAATCAGTGGTGGCAGAACCAAGTCGCAGGTATTCCACCAAACCCAAAATCATCGCGGTAGCTCCGCCCATGCCGTTCAGCAATGAAACCATTTGCGGCATGGCTGTCATGGCAACGCGTTTCGCTAAAATGTAACCAGCAGCCGACCCCAAGGCCAATCCACCAAGAATCCAAGCAAGATTTCCGTTGTCGGCATCGCCCAAAGGATAAAAAATGGCCGCAAGTATGGCCAAACCCATTCCTAAGGCGGCCAAGGTGTTCCCTGCCCCTGCGCTGTCGGGCGAACTCATCCGCTTCAAGCCCCAAACGATGCCTACCGAACCCATCAAGTAAGCCAAATCAAACCAAATTGCTGTATTCATGGCTTATTTCTTTTTCTTTTTAAACATCTGGAGCATGCGCTGGGTTACCGCAAAACCGCCCACTACGTTCACCATGGCCAAGGCCAAACCAACCATGCCCGCCGTCAATTCAATCCATGCATCTGACGGGCTTTGACGGATTAGCAAAATGGCCCCAATAATGACAATGCCACTAATGGCATTGGACCCCGACATCAAGGGAGTATGCAGCACGGTTGGCACTTTACTGATGATTTCAAAACCCAGAATTATGGTAAACACCAGCAGGTATATAAGCAGGTAGTTCGCCGATAGTATTTCAATCAAAGCATTCATAAAAACAGGATTAAGATTCAGATTTGGGATGCACACAAACGGCCCGACAAATTTCATCGTGCATTAAAGCGTTTTGCTCGGCCTGTTTTAAATAATGGGTCAAAAAATGGTACACGTTGTTCCCATACAACAGGCTGGCATCTTGCCGCATGGAATAGGCCAAGCGGCTATTGCCCAAAATATGTACTCCATTTACTTCAATGCATTTTCCGTCTTGGGTAAAAGCGCAGTTGCCTCCGGTTGAAGCGGCCAGGTCAACCACCACCGAGCCGGGGCGCATGGCTTGAATGGTTTCTTCGGTAATGAGCAGGGGAGCTCGTTTTCCACGAATTTGAGCCGTAGCAATAACAATGTCGCTTTGAACAGCGCGGCGTTGTACCTCTTCTTTTTGCCGGGCTAAGTAGTCCGCGCTTTGCTCTACTGCATAACCACCTGCCCCGCCGTCTTCCTTAGCTCCAGGCACTTCTACAAAACGGGCTCCCAAACTTTGAACTTCTTCTTTCACGGCCGATCGCACATCAAAGGCCTCCACCTGAGCGCCCAAACGTTTTGCGGTGGCAATGGCCTGCAATCCGGCCACTCCGGCGCCCAAAACCAAGACCTTGGCTGGTTTAATGCTGCCCGCCGCTGTAATCATCATGGGGAAATACCGGGTAAACAAGGTCGAGGCTTCCAACACGGCACGGTAACCCGACAGCGAAGCCATGCTGCTAAGCACATCCATGCTTTGGGCCAAGCTGGTTCTGGGAATTTCGTCCATGCTTAAAACCCTGAACGCATAGCCCTCAAATACGTTAAGGGAATCTGGATAAGCAAAGATTTCGGTATTGGTTATCAAGGTGGCTTCTGGACGAATTTGGGCCAAATCTGTGGAGGTGGGCACCTGGACACTCAGTAAAATATCCGATTCGGCAAGCAGTTCTGCCCTTGTTTTCAGCTCGGCCACTTCGGCATACAGGTGGTCTGGAAAGCCCGCGGCCGAGCCAGCACCCTGTTCTATCAAAATGCGATGCCCCGCTTTCGTTAGCCGAGCTGCGGTATCTGGCACCATCGATACAATGGGAAGTTCTGCCTCAGCCAATATGCCTATAACCATAAAACAACGAGTATATTGATTAAGAACGAATTAACTGCAATAATTGTTCCACGATTAAAGCCCTTGTTATTTTGATTTAAAAATTATTGGTTACCTTGGTGCTAACCAATCTAAATTACTATGGATTCTCAAAAAGTGGATATGTATATCCTAACCAATGGAAAGTACTTTGAAAGTCAACACATTGGCCAAGTTAGAGACCGACTCCTAGCCCTAGACGAATCAAAATGGGCTATGATTCAGACCTTGCAACTAAAAGACCCACAAACAGCACTTATTATTTCCATTTTTCTTGGAACGTACGGTATTGACCGGTTTTTTATTGGCGATACGGGCATGGGCGTAGGCAAACTATTAACTTGCGGCGGTTTGGGCATTTGGGCCATCATCGACTGGTTCCAAATCCAAGGCGCTACCCGCCAAAAAAACTTCGAGAAAATCCAGCCCTTCTTATACTAAGATGCGTCAATCCGGCAAAAGGATTTACCTTTTGTTGGGAGGTTTGGCCCTAGCCGGCCATGCCTGGTTGCTGTATTATTTGGTTTGGGGCGGTCCCGAAGAATCTTCTTTGCTTGCTTGCCCAACACGCAGGCTAACGGGCATTCCCTGTCCCGCCTGCGGAACCACCCGTTCTGCGGCAGCTCTGAGCCAGGGTCAATTTGAACTTGCCCTTTGGACCAATCCCCTGGGGTACCTCGCATTGGCTTTTATGCTGGCCATTCCCATTTGGATTGCCTACGATTTTTTTTCAAAATCAGAAAGCCTGAAAAATGCCTATCAACAGGCCGAAGCCAAATTAAAACGCCCCGAATTCGCTTGGCCCTTCGCTTTGCTCTTGCTTGCCAATTGGATTTGGAATATCTTTAAACTGCTATGATTTCTAAACCCGCTTTTCCATACAGGCCAGAGGAATACGAAACCGAAAAAGCCTCGAACGCTTACCTCATGTCGCTGGTGGTGGTGATTGTTGGTTTGCCGTTCCCCATAATCAACCTGATTGCCACTTGGGGCTACTACATGGGGCAACGAAAAAGCAGCTACTTTGTACGCTGGCATTGCCTTCAGGCCCTGCTCTCGCAAATCTCCATCGTCCTGATCAATGCCTTTGCCTTGGGCTGGACCTGGTCCATCATTTTAACCGACCGCTCCCTGAGCAACGCTTATTTGGCCTACATGGCTGTGGCCATTTTGTACAACCTGCTTGAATTTGCCGTTACCATTGTTACGGCCATAGAAACCCGAAAAGGACAACACCTTAGTTGGTGGATGTACGGCCCTTTAACCCACCTACTTTGCAAACCCAAACCATGAAGCGCTTTTTTCTTCACCTTAGCCTATCCCTTTTGCTGTTTGGCGGCCTTTGGTTTGGGCTTTCTCAAATCAACTGGATTGGCATATTGGGTTTGGACGTCTTGACTCAAAAAACCGAACAAAAATTAGAAGACCTGCTTTGGGATGCCATTCAAGATTCGGAAGAAATCTGCTCTGACACCGAGGCCAACGAGGCCTTGCAATCTATGTGGACTCGAATATGCGAAGCCAACCAACTTGATTCAAGCAGCGTGAAGGTGCATTTGGTGAACAACGACGAAATAAATGCCTTTGCCCTTCCGGGGGGGCATATTTTGATTCATTCGGGCTTGGTTCAAACCCTTGAAAGTCCTGAAGAGCTGGCGGGTGTACTTGGTCATGAAGTGGCCCACGTTCAGTTGAACCACATTTCCAAAAAACTGGCCAAAGAAGTGGGTGTATCCATTCTGTTAAGTGCGGCTGGCGGAGGCAGTGCTGCCGGCGAAGCCATAAAAGAAATTCTGAGCCAGTTGTCTTCCTCGGCCTACGACCGTAGCCTAGAAAAAGAGGCCGACCTGAAATCGGTGAAATACCTGAAAAACGCAGGGATTAATCCCAGTTCCATGGTTGGGGTAATGGAAAAACTGGAATCTGAAGTCCAATCGGACCTTCCCTCTTGGCTGGGCAGCCATCCTGACCTATCGGAACGGAAAGAATACCTGAAAAAAGCCACAGAAAATATAGAGTTGACCGAAAAACCCTTGCTGGACTCTACGGCTTGGGAGGGCCTGCAAACAGCTTGCGATTAATTGCCTTCTGCCTGTTCAGACCTCTTTAAAAAAGGCTTTAGCCAAGGGTAGGCGAACAACAGCATTGAGCCCAAATCCAATGCCAGCCAAAAAGCCTTTTCGCGCAAATGCACCTGCAAAAAGGGGTTGAACAACACCATTAAGGCCAAAAAAAGAATAGCGAAGTAGGACAAGCCCTTTTTGTATTCTTCCCAAAAACAGAGCAGGGCCGATACAAAAACCACCGCACGAATCCACAGATAGAACTCAGAAGGCAAAGGCAACATAGCCAATGCCAGGACAAAAAGCACAAGAACACGAACCGCTTTCATAGGTTTAAAGTTACAAGGTCCGTATGTTTTTTGCAAGTCTGCTGGCGGGGTTCGGGAATTGGATGAGCAAAATGGACCGAAAGGCCAGCGGCAGGGATTGACGAGGCTACCCCGCAAGGGTGCCGAAGCCTGGCCCGCTAGGTGCGGAGGCGACGTTAGGAGCCCCCGCAAACCAGCTGGGCCAGGCCTTTGGCAACCGCGGAGTAGCCCGGAAAGCCCGGCAGCCGCCCCCATTTGAATCATCAAAACTGAAAGCCAACCCCTAGCCTAGCCCATTCCTGTTTCGTCTAAATTAAGGGATTTTAGCCTCCAAATTAAAATCAAGGTTCCCCGTAGCAGGCAAAGCCCAAAAACTTCCGTAACTTTCCAAAAATAAATTCGAATGAGAGCCTCCCGCAACTTTGACTTGCTGTTGGAATATGCAGCCCAATACCCTGACCGCAGCATGCTGGCCGGGAAATCAAAAGGCCAATGGACCGAATATTCGGCCCAAACCTGCCTTGATACTGTAAACCTGCTCAGCTATGGCTTGCTTAACCTGGGGTTTGAACCCGGCGACCGGGCGGCCATCATTTCGTTTAACCGACCCGAATGGAACTGGGCCGATTATGCCGTTAGCCAACTTGGAGGAATCACTGTACCCATGTACCCTACCGCCTCGGCCGACGACCAGGCCTACATTCTGAACGATGCCCAAGTGAAAATCTTGTTCATCGAAAAAGAGGAGTTTATTCAAAAATGGCTGAGCATCAAGGACCAAGTCCCATCCATTCAGCGGGTAATTACCTTTGAATCGCATGCAGAAGGCCTGCACCTTTCTGAACTGATTTCCATCGGGAAGTCAAATCCAGACCCCCAAACCGTTGAATTGCGCCGCAGCCACATCCGTACCGAAGATTTGATGACCTTGATATACACCAGCGGCACCACCGGGCGGCCAAAAGGAGTGATGCTAAGCCATCAGAACATCCTTTCAAACGTAAATACCTGCACCGATTTGTTCCCCATGTTTCAAGACAAAAAGGTGCTTTCTTTTTTGCCTTTGTGCCATATTTTTGAACGCATGGTGGGCTACCTCTATGTTAGCCTAAGGGCCAGTATTTTTTATGCCGAAAGCATGGAAACCATTGGCGAAAATCTGAAAGAAATACATCCCTACGCCTTTACCACCGTTCCACGGTTGCTTGAAAAAGTGTACGATAAAATTGTGGCTGCCGGCCGAGCCAAGCCTCAACCCATTCGGGCCATCTTTTTCTGGGCCCTGAAACTTGGGCACGCCTATGAATTGCATGGAAAAAATGGTGCGTGGTACCATTTCAAACTTAAAATTGCCGACGCGTTGGTATTTAAAAAATGGAGGGCCGCCTTGGGCGGAGAAGCCGAGGTGATTGTTACCGGTGCCGCAGCCCTGCAACCCCGATTGGCCAGGGTATTTACCGCCGCCGGAATTTCGGTGCTCGAAGGCTATGGACTCACCGAAACCAGTCCTGTAATTACCGTAAACCAAATGCCGCATTCTGGGCGCATGTTTGGCTCTGTGGGGCCTGTTATTGACGGAGTTCAAGTGAAAATTGCCGAAGACGGCGAAATTCTATGCAAAGGCCCCAACGTGATGACGGGCTACTACAACAAACCCGATGCCACGGCCGAGGTGATGGATGCCGATGGCTGGTTCCATACGGGCGACATCGGCGAATTCCGGGAAGGGAAATTCCTGGCCATTACCGACCGAAAAAAAGAAGTATTCAAAACCAGTGGGGGCAAATACATTGCTCCCCAACCTATGGAAAACGCCTTTAAGGAGTCTCCATTTATTGAACAAATAATGGTGGTGGGGCCAGATCGAAACTTCCCCTCTGCCCTTGTTTCTCCGGCTTGGGAACACGTTGAATCTTGGCTAAAACACAAAGGACTTCCCCTAAAATCTCCCGAAGAATTGGTGAACGACGCCTTGCTTCGAACCAAAATTGAAAAAGAAATCCAGCGCATCAATCAACGGTTCGGGCAGTGGGAACAGGTGAAAAAGTTTGTTCTGGTTCCCCGCCCCTTCTCCATTGAGGGCGGTGAACTAACCCCAACCTTAAAGCTGAGGCGCAAAACCCTATACACCAGCTACGCCGACGAAATTGAATCCATGTATTCAAAAGCCTAATTCCTATCCACTTTAATTCGTTTGCCTTGAATTGCTTACAGCGGCGCTTTAGCCTTAAAACCATTCCGTTTATTTCTATAGGCTTGGGGTTCTTTTTAATAGGTTCGAAGCCGGCCGAGCCCTTGCAGGCCTTACTCAGCATTCAAGGGTTGAAATCGGACCAAGGTTCGGTTCGGGTGGCTCTTTACAACAAACCCGAAGGATTTACCGAGCCCAAAAAAGCGGTTCATCTGCGCAGCGTTGAGGCCGAAAAAGGCCAGGTTACGCTAAGCCTAAACGTGCCCCCCGCCAAGTACGCGGTGGCCGTTTTTCACGATGCCAACAACAATGGAGTGTTGGACAAAAACGCCTTCGGCATTCCCACGGAAGCCTATGGATTTAGCAACAATGCTCGGGGCCGATTTGGCCCTCCAGACTTTGGCGATTGCTTAATCGAAATTGGCCCCAACACCCAAGCCCGTATTCAGCTTCGTTAGCCAACTACGAAACAGCGCGCTTCAATAGGTGCAGACAAACCTGTACCGCCGATTCCATGTCTTGAACGCTAACGTATTCTTGAACCGAATGTATGGCCATTTCGCCGGTGAATATGTTGGGGCAAGGCAAGCCCATAAAGCTCAATCGGGATCCGTCTGTACCTCCACGAATGGGCAATTCGTTCACCGTTACCCCGGCATCGGCATAGGCCAACCGGGCCAATTCCATAACCTCAGGGTGCAAGGCCAAAACTTCGGCCATGTTTCGGTACTGTTCTTTCCGGATTGTGCTGTACTCAGCCCCCGGAAATGAAGCACAAGCCTGTTTGGCCAAAGACTCCAACAAGGCGGCCTGTTCATCTAAATGGGCACTGTCAAAATCCCTCAAAATAAACGAAACCGAGGCCTGTTCCAATTGCCCTTTCAATCCCATGGGGTGCACAAATCCCTGACGGGCTTCTGTGGTTTCGGGCGACAAGCCTTGTGCCGGCAACCGGCTCAAAAAATCAGCCGCTACCTTAATGGCATTCACCATTTTTCCTTTGGCATATCCTGGGTGGGCGCTTCTTCCTTTGAAGGCAACCTCCATATAATCGGCGCTAAAATTTTCGCCCTCTAAACTTCCTCTTGGGCCACCGTCTAAGGTATAACCAAAATCGGCATTCACTTTTTCCATGTTAACCGCATCGACTCCCCGGCCAATCTCTTCGTCGGGGGTGAACAAAACAACCACATCGCCATGCGGCCATTCCGGATGGACCATCAATTGCTCTGCCAGCTCCATGATAATGGCCAGGCCGGCTTTGTCGTCTGCGCCCAACAAGGTGGTTCCAGAAGCGGTAATGATGTCGTCGCCGATGCGTTGCTTCAAATACGTTTGGTGCTCTTTGTCAATAACCACCGAAGGGTTGTCAGGCAATACGATGGGGCTTCCGTCCCAGCGGGGATGCAAAATCGGCTTTACTCCCGTTCCGCTGCAGTCGGGCGCGGTATCCACATGCGAACAAAAACAAATGCGGGGTGCCGATTGCCCTTCAGGCAGGTTCGAAGGAATCCGAGCATACACGTAGCCGTTTTCATCCAATTCAACCTGAGCAATACCAAACGACCGAAGTTCATCTACCAACATGCGGCACAAATCCAATTGCTTTGCGGTTGAGGGCTGACTGGGCGAGGCTGCGTCCGATTGGGTATCAACCTTCACATAGCGCATTAATTTATCGGCAACCTGAAACGACAACGAAGATGGATTCATAAAAAAGTTTGGATAAAGGTAGGCAAACGGCCGCAATTGGGCTGGAATTAGTGCCAAAACTGGGCTAAATTAGAATTCCCCTTTTGCCCAGGCAAATCCATGCGAATGCGCCAAGGATGCGGATAGGCGTTGTTGAACCGCTGCCCCGCGATTTTTAGCCAACCCAAGCCCAAACCAGCATGCTCCGCAACAATCCAGGGAGCAGGCACAGCCTTAAACTCGGGTGACAGCCCTTTTAAATACCGCAAGGCTTCTTCGGTATTCAGTTCAAGTCGGGGAGCCGTACAGCCTTCAATAAAGGCCAAATGAGGGTCCGGAAGCACCCGCCCCTTTTCAATTTTCCCTAAGCAAACACCCAGCAATTGCAAGCGGGGAATGGAATTCCAACAGGCTAGCAAAGGCTTGGACAGCCCATACCACTGACCCTTGTACTCATGGGTGGTCCAATCCCGGTGAGCCGGCAACAACGAAGCCAGCACCTCGGCAGAACCTCCCTTGGGTACCACCCCTAACGTTTGCCTATTTGCCTCTCCTTCTTTTCTCCAAACCGACACATAAAAACCTTCACCCCGAACCTGCCCAGGGTAAGCGGCCCAACCCAAACCTCCTTCTATGGCTTCAAAACCATATTCCTTTGGAAGGGGCATTAAAACAGGCTGCATTCCAAGTTCGCGCAGCAAGGCCGCATGCCCTTGGTTCTCGGCCTCATGAAAGGTGCAGGTACTGTAAATCAAGTGCCCGCCGGGCTTTATGAGTTCAACCGCATGGGGTAAGATTTGGGCCTGTAGGTTTTGGCAGGATTGCCGCAAATCCAAGGTCCATTGTTGCCGGGCAAAAGCATCTTTTCGAAACATGCCTTCACCTGAACACGGAGCATCCAGCAAAAGCAAATCGGCCTGACCTGGAATGTGAAGGGCCAACTGCTCTGGATTGGCGTTGGATTGAAGTACATTGGTGTATCCCCATTTTTTCAGATTGTCTTGCAAAGCCAAGGCCCGGTTCGGAATGGGATCGTTGGCCAGCAACCAGCCCTCTTCGTTCATCCAATCCAACAAAAGGGTGCTTTTCCCTCCGGGAGCCCCAGCCAAATCTATAGCGAAATCAGGTTTGGGAAGTTGATTCAATAAGGGCCACAAAACCATTGATGAGGCTTCTTGCACATAATAAGCCCCGGCATGAAAAGCGGGATCTAACGTAAAAACCGGACGCTGCTTTAAATAGCGGCCATAGGGATGCCAAGGAACCTGTTCTAAACCGATGTTGGACAAACTCCGCTTGGGATGCAACCGAATGGATGTTTCAGAGGGCAAATCTAAGGCCTTCAGACGCGTTTGGGCCAAAGGCATTCCCCAGGCGCTTTCGCAGGCCTGCACAAAATCCAAAGGCAAGGCAGAATTAGCCCCGCCGCTGCTTAAAGGTTTCATAGGCCAGAATACCCGCCGCCACCGAAACGTTCAACGATGCCACCGGGCCGGTTTGCGGTATTGCTATGGATTGATCGGCCATGCTCAAATAGGCTGGCGATATGCCCTCATGCTCCGAACCCATCATGAGCATCATGGGCTGAGACAAATCGGCCTGATGCGGCTGCAGGCTTCCTTTTTCATGCACGGCAAAAAAGTGCAAGCCGCTTTCTTTTAGGCTTTTAATGCTGTCTTTCAAGTTCCAAACCCGGCACAAAGGCAAATGCAACAAGGCTCCCGCCGACGATTTTATGGTGTCTTCGCTGATCAAGGCCGAACCCCGAGAGGGTATCACCAAAGCATGAGCTCCAAAACACAACGCACTGCGTGCAATGGCGCCCATGTTGCGCACGTCCGATACTTGGTCCAGCAAAACAATAAAAGGCGTTTGGCCCGATTCAAATACCTGGGCCACGATATCTTGCACATCGGGATTGGGCAACAAGGCCCGAAATGCAATCAATCCTTGGTGTTGCCCCCGCGTGGTGCGGTTTAACTTCTCTTGAGGAACTTCTTGAACCGGAATTTGCCGTTCTTGGGCAATGCGCAGAAGCTGTTCAGCCCCGCGCCCGCTTATTCCCTTACGAAGCAAAATCTTTTCAATGGGATGCTGAGCCTCTAAGGCCTCCAAAACGGGATGCCAGCCGCAAATAAGTTGGGGTAGTTCCGCCATAAATAGCACTTAGGCGGCCTTGCCGAACTGGGATTGGGCCAAACGTTGTTCGGCCAATTCTCGGGTTATTCGCAGGATTGATTTGCCTGCATCGGGAGCCTCAAACATATCTTGCTTCATAATGGCCTCAAAAATAGAGCGCAATCCACGTGCCCCCAATTTGTATTCCAAGGCCTTTTCTACAATCAAATCCAACACCTCATCTTCCACTTGCAATTCTACTTGATCCATTTCAAGCAAGCGCTTGTACTGCTTTAGCAGGGCGTTTTTGGGCTCGGTCAATATGCGTTTAAGGGCGCTGGCATCTAAGGGCGACAAATAGGTTACAACCGGAAGCCTTCCTACCAATTCAGGTATCAATCCAAACGATTTGATGTCTTGGGGGGCTACGTACTTCAGCACCTCTTCGTCTTGAGGCCGAGCCTTTCCTTCGGTTTTAAACCCAATGGATTGACGCGACAAGCGGTCGGCTATGCGGCGCTGAATGCCATCAAAGGCTCCGCCGCAAATAAACAGAATTTGTCGGGTATCGACCTGTATTAGTTTTTGCTCCGGATGCTTGCGTCCCCCCTGAGGTGGAACACCAATGACGCTACCCTCCAGCAGTTTAAGTAAGCCCTGTTGAACCCCTTCGCCGCTTACATCGCGGGTTAATGAAGGGTTGTCGCCCTTTCGCGCAATTTTATCGATTTCATCAATAAAAACAATCCCACGCTGGGCTGCTTCTACGTTGTAATCGGCGGCTTGCAGCAAGCGAGTTAGAACGCTTTCCACATCTTCGCCTACATAGCCGGCCTCCGTTAACACGGTGGCATCGGCAATGCAAAAAGGAACCTGAAGCATGCGGGCTATGGTTCGGCCGATTAAGGTCTTGCCGGTACCGGTTTCGCCCACCAAAATCACGTTGCTTTTGTCGATTTCTATTTCCTCTTTTGATGAGGCTTGACCAATGCGCTTAAAATGGTTGTACACCGCCACCGCCAAGGTGATTTTCGCCTCATCTTGCCCAATTACATATTCATCTAAAAAGGCCTTGATGTCTTTGGGCTTGTGCAACTTGACCTTTCCACTTGATTTTGACTTAGGCCTTGAAATGCTTTCTGCATGCACAATTTCATGGGCCTGCTCCACGCAATCCGAGCAAATTTCGGCTTTGTGACCGCTTATAAGCAAATCAACTTCGGTACGCGGACGAAGGCAAAAAGAACAAATCTGAGCCGATGTTTTCGCCATTACTTACCGGGTTGCTTCACCAATACCTCGTCAATCATACCATATTCCTTGGCCTCCTGCGCTATCATCCAATAATCGCGGTCAGAGTCGGCCTCTACTTTTTCAATGGTTTGGCCGGAATGGTTGGCAATGATTTGATACAGTTCCTTTTTAAGTTTTTGAATTTCCCTATGGGTAATTTCAATGTCGGATGCCTGCCCTTGAGCTCCACCCAATGGCTGGTGAATCATAACGCGCGAATGCGGAAGGGCGGTACGCTTACCCGCTGCTCCGGCGCACAACAAAACAGCCCCCATGCTGGCAGCCAAGCCTACGCAAATGGTAGCCACATCAGGCCCAATCCACTGCATGGTATCGTAAATTCCCAAGCCTGCATACACCGACCCCCCCGGTGAATTTATGTAAATCTGTATATCGCGCTTGCTGTCGGCACTCTCTAAAAACAAAAGCTGTGCCTGTATAATGTTGGCAATGTAGTCGTCAATGGGCGTTCCCAAAAATATAATGCGGTCCATCATCAACCGCGAAAACACGTCAACCTCCCTAAAATTTACAGGGCGCTCTTCAATCACCGTACGCGTCATGTTTTCAACCGAAGACATATAGGTGTCAAGGTGCATGCTTGAAATACCGCGGTGCTTTACTGCGTATTTTTTAAACTCATCGTGTGGGAACATATACCAATAATTTAAGCTCGGCATTGGCGCCGACGGCTACAAATATACGGAAAATGAAACTGAGCTTTAGGCCTTTTGTAGCTCAAAATACGCTTCGGAATCGATGGAGGTTTCGGCGATGTTTAAACCTACGCGAACAGCCTCAAGCACCTTGAATTCCAACAGGTTTTCATGGATTCTACGTACCTCTTCTTTGTCTTGCATAAATCGGGCCACCACATCGTTCAGTTGGGTTTCATTGAACTGATAGCCAGCACGAACCAAACGGTTTACTACGGTAGAACGAACTCCCTCCATCAATTCAGGTCCTTCTACCTTAACCTCATGCTGCCCCAACAACTTGGTGCGCAACACCTCCCAAACAATATACCGGCGGTCTTTTTGAAAGGATTCCCGAATTTCTTCTATGCTCTTGTCCTTTTTTTGCCCGGCATGCAGCCAACGCAGCAAAAATGCTTCTGGCAAATCCATGGGATTGCTGTCAATCAACCACTCGCGCAGGTTTGTCAACAGGTCTTGATTGGCCATGGTTTGCACATTTCCTTGCAAGGACTCACGAATGCGGTTGCGCATTTGCTCTTCGTCGCTTACCTGTCCTTCTCCAAAAACCGAATCGTAGAATCCTTGGTTCAGTTCGGCAGGAGCCATTCGCGAAATGGAGGTTATGGTAAATTCAACGGTTTCTGCTAAAGCTGCCAAGCCTTCTTCAGGTACGTTCAGGTAAATAGAATTGGTTTTGGCATCGGCAAAAAGGCCCTGCGTGGGAAGTGAAACCACATCGCCCGGCTTTTTATTCAGTAGGGCTTGCTTGGCTTCGGCCGATTGCACTTTGGGCATGGGCAAAAAACAATTGGGGTGGGTAGGCTCTTCGGCACCTTCGGGCTGATAGGTAAAACTGCCAAAAACCGAATCTTCTTCGCCGACCTCTTCACGCTCTTGAAACGAAGGCTGCCCTTTTCTTAACCGCTCAATTTCTTTTTCCACTTCGGCATCCGAAACGGTAATTTTATAGGCTTTCAGATCGTTTTTAGCCGGAATCTGAACCTCGGCCGCCGGCATCAATCCCAAATCAAAAGTAAATTTGAATTCCCCGTCGCTGGTCCAATCGTTTGCATCAGGATGAAGCTCGCTGGGCAAAGGTTCGCCCAGAAACTGGATTTTTTCCCGCTCCAAAAAACCATACAATTCGTCGTTTAATTTTTTGAAGACTTCGTCGCTGCGCATAGAGTTCGCATACATTTTGCGGATCATTCCCATGGGCGCTTTGCCTGTTCTAAAACCGGGTACGTTGGCCCGCGCTTGCATGGTTTTCAATCCCTTTTCAAGCTCGGCAGCATAATCTTCAGGGGCAATTTCTACATGAATCAGAATGTTCAACTCATCAATGCGTTCCTGGGAAATATTCATATCGGTGCAATTACTTTCGTAAAAATGAAGGCGCTTGGGTCCGTAAAAAAGCCCGAGATGCTTCGAAGGGCTGCAACCCATAATTTTGGGGCAACTCTGCGGTGTATCCTGGGCTTAAGGACAGGGACTGTCAGCTTAAAAAAGTGCGGATGAAGGGACTCGAACCCCCACGCCTTTCGGCACCAGATCCTAAGTCTGGCGCGGCTACCAATTACGCCACATCCGCGGGCTTTCTTGAAAAGGTTGGCAAAGATAGGGTTAAATCTTTGAACCAGAAAGTTTAAAACGCTTTTTCGCGCTCAAATCTGCATTTTCTTTCGATTAAAGGGAGTTTTTCGGGCGGGTTTCGGGCTTTCACCGGTAGGCCGCAGCCACAGTCAGGGGGCATGTCGGCTTTGCGGGGGCTCCTAAAGTCGCCTCCGCAGCCCGCATGCCCCTGCTGCCTGTGGCTTGGCGTGCTACCGCGTTCAATCCCGCCCGCAGGCGCATCAATTCCTTAATTGGCTTGCATCAACTGCTCGGCCCAATCCCTTTGCCTTGAAGCAGCGGCCTGCATGGACTCTAAGGTTTTGCTTAGCCGCTCCTTTTCGTCCAAACTCAAGTTTGTTTTCAACAATGGCCTTAAAACGGGCAACCAAACCCTTGCTACACTATCGCAGGTTTTCAACTGCAAATCCATCAGAAACCGAAGGCTATCTGGCTGCACACAATCCGGCTTTTCTGAACGCTTTTTGAACTGCTGATGTGCGCTTTGAACTGTTTCTATGCCCTTTTCAAGTTTCATGCTGTCTTTCTGTTGCAATGCCAAAACAACCAGCTCTAAACCCGGCGTATTTAACGAATCCATTTCTTGCTGCCATTCAGCCAGGGGCAAACATTCGCCCTGTTGGGTTTTAGGCTGGCAAGCAAATAGCAAGACCAACATCGCAAATGCTACCCGAAACATCCTTAAAACCGATTTTTATATTGCTTGTCATAGTACTGCTGATACGCTCCACTTGTTACGCTGTCCAACCAATCTTGGTTGTTTAAATACCAATCCAAGGTTAAAGAAAGGCCTTGTTCAAAGGTTACCGAAGGCTCCCAACCCAAATCACGCTGTATTTTTGACGCATCGATGGCATAGCGCCGATCGTGCCCCGGCCGGTCGGTTACATAGGTAATCAAAGAGGCAGAATCGCCTTCTGGTCTTCCCAGTTTTTGGTCCATTAACCGGCACATCAATTGAATTAAATCGATGTTTTTCCATTCATTAAACCCGCCAATGTTGTAGGTTTCGCCCAATTTACCTCGGTGCAAAACGGTATCGATGGCCCGAGCATGGTCAACCACATACAGCCAATCGCGGGTATATTTGCCATCGCCATACACAGGCAAGGGCTTTCGGTGCCGTATGTTGTGAATAAACAGAGGAATCAGTTTTTCAGGAAATTGATTCGGCCCATAATTGTTGGAGCAATTTGAAATCACCACCGGCAGCCCATAGGTGTGGTGCCAAGCCCGAACAAAATGGTCGGAAGCGGCCTTGGAGCTGCTGTACGGACTTCTGGGGTCGTAGGCCGTAGTTTCCGTGAAAAACCCAGTATCGCCAAGACTTCCGTACACTTCGTCGGTTGAAATATGATAAAACAGCCGGTTTTCAAACTGCCCTGCCCAGGCCCCACGGGCGGCATTCAGCAAATTGATGGTTCCCAAAACATTGGTATGCACAAACGCCAGTGGGTCCTGAATGGACCGGTCCACGTGCGACTCGGCCGCCAGATGCACCACCGCATTAAAATCCATTTGATGCATCAACTGCGCAACCGCATCTGCATCTAATATATCTATGCGTTCAAACCGATAATTGGGCGCCGATTCAAGGTCCCTGATGTTTTCAAGGTTGCCGGCATAGGTCAATTTATCAATATTGAAAATCAGGTAATCGGGGTAGCTGTTCACCAAAAGCCGAACCACATGCGACCCGATAAACCCGGCGCCACCCGTAACCAAAATGCGTTTTGAATATGACATAATCCGAATTAAAGGCTCCAATACTCAAAGGTACGGAACCGATTCCGGAACAACCCTTTAAGGTCGGCTAAAATACCTCCTTTGGCCAACAATGCATCAAAATCTGCCTCGGTCAAATCCATAAAAGCCTGATGCGAAACGGCCACAAAAATCGCTGCATACGCACCCGCAGGCTTTTCAACCAATCCATAACCATATTCATGTTTTACTTCGTCTGAATTGGCGTGCGGGTCGGTAACATCTACCGATATTCCGTACGATTGCAACTCGTAAATCAAATCGGCAACCTTCGAGTTCCGAATGTCTGAAACGTTTTCTTTAAAGGTGGTACCCATAACCAAAACCCTTGCACCTTTAATGTCAAATCCTTTGGCAATAAGCCGCTTTATGATTTGTCGGGCGGCATGCGCCCCCATTCCATCGTTGATGTCTCGGCCGGCATTGATGATGCGCGCATGGTAACCCAATTGGGCAGATTTGTGCGTCAAATAATACGGGTCAACGCCAATGCAATGCCCTCCGACCAAGCCTGGTGAGAACTTCAAGAAATTCCATTTGGTTCCGGCGGCCTCCAATACTTCGTAGGTATTGATGCCCATTTTTCCGAAAATAATAGAGAGTTCGTTCATCAGGGCAATATTGACATCGCGCTGGGTGTTTTCAATGATCTTGGCCGCCTCGGCAACTTTTAATGACGAAGCCTGAAAAACCCCGGCTTGAACCACAATCTCGTACAATTTGGCTACCGTTTCCAATGCCTCAGCATCGTTTCCAGAAACAACCTTTACGATGTTTTTCAGGGTGTGCTCTTTGTCGCCCGGATTGATGCGTTCAGGGCTGTATCCAACCTTAAAATCAACTCCCATTTTAAGGGACGACAAGTCTTCTAAAACCGGAACGCAATCTTCTTCGGTGCAACCTGGATAAACGGTTGATTCGTAAATTACATAATCGCCTTTTTTCAATACTTGGCCAACGGTGGTGGTGGCCGAAATCAAGGGCTTTAAATCGGGCTGCTTGGCATCATCGATCGGGGTTGGAACGGCCACAATAAATACCCTAGCCGAACGCAAATCTTCTAAATCGCAGGTAAAATGTATGTCGGTTTGGTCAAAATCCTCGGCGGCCAATTCTTGGCTCGGGTCAATGCGGTTGCGCATCATTTCGACCCGTTCGGCGTTTATATCAAATCCAATGACCTTTACGTTGCGTGCAAATACAAGGGCAATGGGCAAGCCCACATATCCCAAGCCCACCACGGCTATCGGGGCCTCTTTGTTGATAATTTCACTATACACACTCATAGCACAGTTTTTCTTTTTTCAGATTGGAACACAAAAGTGTCTTTTTGGGCTAAACCTAACGTGAAGCCGATGCAATGTTTACACGACCATCTGGGGTTAAAATGTACCCTTCGCCCGATTCGGGGCAAACAGCCTGACCTAGCTCATTAAAATCAAGGCGCTGACCAAACCGGCTCATCCATCCTTTTTGCCGAGCAGGATTTCCATACACTAGGGCATAGGCAGGCACATCTTTGGTAACAACGGCACCGGCACCAATAAAGGCATATTCGCCCAGCCGAGTTCCGCAAACAATGGTGGCATTGGCCCCAATGGTAACACCCTTTCCTACCAAAGTAGGCTTAAACTCCGATTTTCGATTTACGGCGCTGCGCGGATTAATAACATTGGTAAAAACCATGCTGGGCCCCATAAAAACATCGTCTTCGCAAACAACACCTTCGTAAATAGAAACGTTGTTTTGCACCTTGCAGTTGTTGCCAATCACCACTCCGGGCCCCACCATTACGTTTTGGCCCAAGGAGCAATCCTTACCTATACGGGCTTTCTGCATTACATGGCAAAACTGCCATATTTTTGTTCCCTCGCCCAGCTGGGCGGTTTCATGAACAATGGACGTTTCGTGAACAAATGCGGCCATTAAAAATTCAAACTAGGTTTGTACAAATCCACCTTATCAAGCCCCCTGAAATATTCCAGGGTGGTTTTTAGGCCTTGGGCGCGTTCCACTTTCGGTTCCCAACCCAAAATACGTTTTGCAAGTTCAATGTTGGGCTGCCGTTGTTTTGGGTCATCGGCGGGCAGTGGCTTAAATACGATTTTGCTGTCCGATTGGGTTAAGGCTAGAATTTCTTCGGCAAATTGCAGAATGGTAATCTCGGCAGGGTTTCCAATGTTCACCGGCTCATCGTAATCGCTCAACAGCAGGCGGTAGATACCCTCTACTAAATCAGACACATAGCAAAACGACCTTGTTTGATTGCCTTCTCCAAATACCGTTAAATCTTCTCCACGTAGGGCTTGTCCAATAAAAGCAGGCAATGCCCGGCCATCGTTCAGCCTCATGCGGGGACCATAGGTGTTGAAAATGCGAACAATGCGGGTTTCTACCTTATGAAAACGGTTGTAAGCCATGGTAATGGCCTCTTGAAAACGCTTGGCCTCGTCGTACACACCTCTTGGCCCAATGGGATTTACATTGCCCCAGTACGATTCATCTTGGGGGTGCGCCAAAGGGTCTCCATAAATTTCAGAAGTTGAGGCCACCAAAATGCGGGCATTTTTGGCCTTGGCCAATCCCAGTAGATTGTGGGTTCCCAGCGAGCCAACTTTCAAGGTTTGAATGGGGATTTTAAGGTAATCTATGGGCGAGGCAGGGCTGGCAAAGTGCATGATGTAATGCAATTCACCTGGCACATGCACAAACTTAGACACATCGTGGTGGTAAAATTCAAAATCAGGATGCGAAAACAAATGTTCTATGTTTCGAATATCTCCTGTTATAAGGTTGTCCATCGCAACAACCCGATAATCTTTCGCAATAAAGTAATCGCAAAGGTGGGAACCCAGGAATCCGGCTCCTCCGGTTATTAAAACGCGTTTTTTCATAGGCTTGTGAGGCTATCGCCCAATGCTAAAGTATTGAAAGCCCAGTGTCTTCATTTTTCCGGGCTGGAAAATATTTCGGCCGTCAAAAACTACCTGGGCTTTAAGGCGTTTTTTTATTTCTTCCATATCTGGATTTCTAAAAACAGCCCATTCGGTAGCAATGACCAAGGCATCGGCTTGATCTAAGGCTTGGTAAGCCGTTTCAGCATATCCAATGGCGTCACCCAGTACCGCTTGCACGTTGGGCATGGCTTCTGGATCAAACGCAACGATTTGTGCACCGGCTTCCCGCAAGGTTTCAATTAAATCTAAGGCTGGAGCTTCACGAATGTCGTCGGTATCGGGTTTAAAGGCTAATCCCCAAATGGCTATCCGCTTCCCTTTTAAATCTCCTTGAAAGAAATGCAGGATTTTTTGAGCAAAAAAGGCCTTTTGGCTTTGATTTACATCCATTACCGCCTGCAAAATTTTAAAGTCGTACTCGTTTTGGTTGGCGGTATGCACCAATGCCTGCACGTCTTTGGGAAAGCAACTGCCTCCATAGCCCAACCCAGGGAACAAAAAGCGCTTACCTATGCGCTCGTCGCTGCCTATGCCCAATCGAACCTGATCAACATTGGCTCCCACCCTTTCGCACAGCCGAGCAATTTCGTTCATGAACGATATTTTGGTTGCCAGAAAAGAGTTTGCAGCGTATTTGGTCATTTCGGCCGAGCGTTCATCCATAAAGTAGATGGGGTTTCCTTGCCGAACATAGGGGGCATACAAATCGGTGAGTATTTCGCGGGCACGTGGACTTTCTGTACCAATCACAATGCGGTCGGGTTTCATGAAATCTTCCACGGCAAATCCTTCGCGCAAAAACTCTGGATTTGAAACCACATCAAATTCGGCTTCGGCCTGGGGCAATATGGCCTCTCGAACCAAATCGGCAGTACCAACAGGAACCGTACTTTTATCGATGATTACCTTGTAGGAATTCAGCAGAGGTCCAAGCTGACGTGCCACTCCCAATACATAGCTTAAGTCGGCCGAACCGTCTTCACCCGGAGGGGTGGGCAGAGCAAGGAACAAAACCTCTGAATTGCGAACACCTTCGGCCAAATCGGTGGTAAAATGCAAGCGGCCCTGCTTTAGGTTCCGCTGAAAAAACACATCCAACTGGGGTTCATAAATGGGCACGATGCCCTTTTTCATATTCTCGACCTTTTGTTGGTCAATGTCCACGCAAATAACTTGGTTGCCTGTTTCGGCTAGGCAGGTTCCTGTTACCAACCCCACATACCCAGTTCCAATTGCACAAATATTCATAGGTCTTAAATTTCAATGCATCAATGGGTGGCAAACCAGCTGCGAATTTTGTCGCCAATAAAATCAAGTTGCTCGGCTTGCAAATGGGTATGCATGGGCAGGCTCAAAACATGGTCGCACAGCTTTTCAGAAACAGGGAAGGCTCCTGGGGTGTACCCCTGATGGTTGTACGCCTTTTGCAAATGCAGGGGCACCGGGTAGTAAATTTTCACCGGAATGCCTTGGCTTTCCAAGAACTTCATGAGTTCAGTCCTTCCTGGCCTTGATAAGGTCAAGGTATATTGATGAAACACATGGGTGGACTTAGGATCACGAACTGGAATATGCAATCCATCTATGTTGCCCAACCTAGCGTCGTAGGTAGCCGCGGCTTTTTGCCGAGCTCGGGTATAATCAAGAAGCCGGCGCAATTTAATGCGCAATACTGCCGCTTGCAGGGTATCAAGCCTTGAATTTACGCCCACCACATCGTGGTAATACAGAGCGCTTTGCCCGTGGTTGGCAATCATTTGCATTCGAGCCGCCAAATCGGCATCGGGGCTTAACACCGCCCCGCCATCGCCGTAGCAACCTAAGTTTTTTGAAGGAAAAAACGAAGTGCCTGAGGCATGCCCAATGGTACCCGCAAAACCCGTTGCCGAATCGCCTTGGTAAAAAGAACCAATGGCTTGGGCCATGTCTTCAACAACAAAGCAACCATATTGCTTAGCCAAAGCCATCACCGCGTCCATGTTGGCCGATTGGCCAAACAGGTGAACGGGAACAATTGCCTTGATGTCTTCTTTTTCAAGTATGCTGGCGGCCGAGTTGGGGCAAATATTAAAGGTTTGGGGATCAACATCGCAAAAGACAAGTTCCAAACCAAGAAGCGCGGCAACTTCGGCCGTTGCAACATAAGTAAAAGATGGGGCCAAAACCTTATCGCCGGGTTTTAAGCCCAGGGCCATCATGGCAATTTGCAAGGCATCGGTGCCATTGGCGCATGGAACCACATGAACTCCGCCCAAATAATCTGACAGTTCTGTTTTAAAGGCTTGAACATCGGGCCCGTTAATAAAGGCTGTGTTGGTCAAAATCTGATCAAAGGCCCCCATCAACTCGGGTTGAATTTCTTCAAATTGCGCTTGAAGATCAACCATCTGAATTTTACGCATAGCTTTGTACTTGGCACAAAAGTAGCATAACTTGAACAACTATTTTGAACACATAAGAGAAAATCTCCTGCATTTTGCGTTGATTTTTGCCCTTTTAACATTGAATCTAACAGGGCAAGGGCAGGCCCCTCAAATGCAGCGTGTAGCCGTTAGCAACATTGAGGTTTCGGGCGGATTTGGCCTGCCTCTGGGGGCCTTTTCCGAACGGGTGGCTTTGGTGTATCCTGTAGGTGGAGGTTTTTTCAGGCAAAGCGCCAAAGGTTGGCAATGGGGCGCCACCGCCTACTTTATTTTCGGGGAAGAAATCAAAGAACCGGGGTTCGCCTCAAACCTATTGCCCATTATTGCAGGCGATGGCTCCTTTCCGGGAATTGGAGCCACATTTCAAGGAATCATGACCGGCGGGTTTGTAGGAAAAGTGCTTCCCCTTGGCAAGCCAAACGGAAATTCCGGATTTGCTTTTCGCTTTGGTGGAGGCTACCTGAGCAGCTGGTATGCCCTGCGGGCTTCGGGCGGACTCGTTCCTCAACTGGCTGCCCCTTACGATAAAGGCTACGACCGAATGAGTACCGGATTTTACCTGAGCCAATGGTTTGGATACCAATTGATGTCGAACAACCAAAGCATCAATTGCTATATTGGACTGGAAGCGGTACAAGGATTTCAGGAGCACCGTAGGGGCTATCAGTACGATATTGGGATTTTGCCGACAGGACTGCGAAGCGACCTTTGGTTGGGGCTAAAGGCCGGCTGGTTTTTTCCTTTGTATCCCCGAAGCAAGCGGGAATTTATCGAATTTAATTGAACCAAATGTGGGCCTATGCACTTGGGGTTCGATTTTGGGAATGGCTGATTCGGCGGGCTTCCCTTTGGCATGAGGGAGCTGCAGGGCGGCGCAGCATGCTTTTAGACCCTTGGCCCGAACCCGCCAAAAACCGCGACCTGATTTGGTTCCATTGTGCTTCTTTAGGAGAATACGAACAAATACTTCCGGTTATTCAATGTTGGGAGTCCAGAAATCCTACACATCAAATTCTAATTGGTTTTTATTCCTATTCTGGTTACCGAATCGTAAAACCTACAGAGAAAACCCATTTGGTGGTTGGATTTCCTGGCGACTTAAAACCCGAATTAACCAAATTCCTGTCGCACTTCAAACCCAAATTGGCGGTATTTACAAAAGCTGAAATTTGGCCCATTTGTCTAGGCCTGTTAAGCCAAAATAGCATTCCTGCTATGGTTGCGGCTTTTAGCCCAGGGCGTTCTAAAAATTTAGCGCGAAGGCCCGCCCGCTTTATTTTGGAACAAATGCAGCAGTTGGCCTGCATCAGTTGCCAAGACGAAGAAGGAAAAATCTTTTTAACCAAACTTGGCCTAAGAAACGCCGTTGCCGATGGGGACCCGCGGGTGGAACGCACCTTGGCTTTGCAGGCACAACCGTTGGACTGGCCCCAACACCTTAGGTGGAGTAGCGAACAGCCTGTGGTGATTTTGGGGAGCGTTTGGCCTGCAGATTTAGAGCTGTGGGCGGCCATTGTATTGGCAAGGTCCGATGTAAATTGGGTTGTTGCCCCGCACAGGTTGACGCCCGAAATAAAAAAACGAATTGAAGAAAAATTCCCTTTAGCCCAATATTGGAGCAAGGAAGAAAATACGGCCGCATCGCACATCGTGGTGCTGGATGTAGTCGGTGTATTGAGCCGCTTGTATCGAATTGGCAACGCAGCCTATGTGGGCGGTGGATTTGGCCGCGGGGTTCACAATGTATTGGAACCTGCAGCAGCTGGCATTCCCGTGGCTTTTGGCCCCAAGCATGAATACAGCCGCGAGGCTTTGGCCTTTTTGAAGATAGGAGCAGGAGCAGGAGTAAAAACACAGGAAGACGCGCTTGGTTGGTTAAAAAATGTAGAAAAAAAGGCCGTGCAAGACCAAACAAAAATCCTGCTGAAAAGCTGGTTTGAAACGCATACCGGAAGCAGCCAAAAAATTGTGGACCGAATGGAGAAGGTATTAAGCCATGGAGATTCAAAAGAGCCAAGGCATTTAGCAAATGGACCCTAAAAACAGTCAATAAAAAACAGGCGATTCCCAAGCCTTGGGCTGCGGTAGGGATTGAACCTGGTTGCCCGCAAGGCTGCCGAAGTCTGGCCCGCGTGGCGCGGAGACGACTTTAGGAGCCACCGCAAGCCCGCTGGGCCAGCCTTTGGCAGCCGCGGACTACCGGTGAAAGCCCGCAACCGCCCAAAAAAACGGGCCACTGCACAAAAGTTCTTAACTTGCGCTTAATATTGAGCCCTCGTATTTTGTAAAACACGGACATGCAAAACTTTAAATTAAAATTAAGGTGTAAATTTGCGGCAATTTGGCTGGGATTTTTGCTGTTTTCTATGTTAACCGCATGCAACAATCCGGAGGGAACGGGCGGAGATTTGACCTTGACGGGGCAGGTAATTGCACGAAAATACAACCTAACCTTTACCAATATAATTTCGGAATATCCATTGCCCGAAGAGCGGGTGTATTTAATTTATGGAAATGATGAAATTTATTCTGAAGATTTTCGAACCGATTACCAGGGCCGGTACCGATTTGAAAACCTACAGCCGGGCAATTATACCTTGTTTGCCTATGCCCGTGATTCTACTGGAAATGAGCCTTCAGGGTTAATGCCTGTTTTTGTGCAGGTAAAACTAGAGGCGGGCGTGCCCGCAACAGAGGCTCCTGTATTAATTTTACCCAAATGAAGCAATTTCTTATTCTTTTCGTTTTTTCAAGTAGCCTTTGCGCCTATACGCAATCGGCTAAAGACCTAAAACAAGCGAACGTAGAATCGTGTACGGTTATGAAAACTTACCCGTCGGCTACAGGAAAAGAAAATCGGCTTGAACGCAAAGAAAGGTACGATGATCAGGGGAAATTAAAAGAATCCATTCGATACAATTCCTTGGGAGAAATTGAAAAGCATACGTTGTATTATTTTTCGGAAAAAGGGGATTGGAAGTCAGAGGTAAAGGTTAAACCAGGAAAGGGGTTGCGAACCGACTCCTTGGTTGAAAAAAAAGGAGAAAGCGGGGAATGGGAAAGGACCGAACATTATGGAAAATCTGGAAAATTAACCTATTATGAAATTCACAGCTGGGAAAATGGCTTAAAAATAAAAACAGTGCGTTTTACCCCGAACCAGGTTGAAATGTTTAGCAAGATTTACAAATACCACAGACCATGATTCAGAATACCATATTAATGAATGCCGATCTTCCTTTAACCGATTGGCCTGCCACCCTGCATTTGTTGGGCGCCTTTGCTTTGCATTTGTTTTTTTCGCTGATTTTGGTGTTTGTGCTGTATTATCAAAAGTCCAAGCGCAGAACCTTTGCCTTTTCGTTTTTATTGATTGGCGCGGTGGTTTTTTTGCTTAGTTTTTTGCTGAGCGACATAAAAATTAAGTTGGGATTGGCCTTAGGGCTTTTTGCCATATTTGGAATAATTCGGTATAGAACATTGCAGATTCCGATTCGGGAGATGACCTATTTGTTTTCGACCATAGGAATGGCTGTTATCAATGCCCTAACGGCTGGTGCCATGAGTTTGACCGAGATTGTGGCTTCGAACCTCGTGTTGTTGGCCTTGTTTACCGTGAAAGAAAAAGTTCCTTTGTTTAAAAATTTAGAGGAGAAAAATTTGGTTTATTTAGGCATAGACAAAGTGCATCCCTTGCAAAGAGAGGCCTTGATTGCCGAGTTGAGGGAAAAGACGGGCTTACCGATTGAACGGATTGGGGTTGTGAAATACAATTTTTTAAAAAATACAGCGCTTTTGCGGTTGTATTATCATAGCAGTGCGGGTTCTGATTCAGAAGATTCCATTACGGGAGACGATGGGGACGACGATTAAATGCGTAGTGTGGGCGCTCCTCTTGTGGAATTCGGTATGGGGCCAAGGTCTTAGGCTCTGGGTGGGGGCATCGGCCAAGCAATCGGTGCACAGCAAGGTTGATTTGGGCTTGGAATTCCAACACCGCTGGCAGGGAACAAACGGCAGGATTGACGCCTTTTTAGTGCAGCCTTCGGTGGAGTATGAACCGATGCGTAATTTGCTTTTGGGTTTTGCTTGGCGGGTTTCTAATAGCCTTGATGAACAAACGGATGTATGGCATTTGAGGCACCGGCCTCAATTAGACATAGAATTGCGCCACCGATGGAAAAGGTGGCGGCCCTTTGTCCGTTTAAGGTATCAGGCAAGGTACAGCACGCTGGGCGGGGAAAACAAACCCTGGCTCCTTCATTTTCGGAGCAAAGCCGGGGTAAAATACACCTGGCCAAAGGGGAAAATAAGCAACACCCTTTTTGGGGAGTGTTGGTGGCCCACCAACCGTTCAGGGCGCGAACAACCCGATCGATATCGGCTAGGCCTAAGCAGCTCGTTGGCCGTAGGAAAGCGGCATGAACTCAGCTTGCAATTGGCTTTTGAGGAGCGATTCAGGTCGGGTCCAAATGAGCAATCGTTTATTGTAGGTCTTTTTTATTCGTTTCGTTCTGCCCAAAGCGACTAAATTCTAGACAAAGCCAAAGGCTGTTTTTAGCGGGCTGAAGGGAAAGAAATATGGTGCTCCGTTTAGGGTTTTAAGTTATGCAGCGGCACAATCCGTATATTTGCGCATGCCATTGATGCAGATTTTCTTAAGCCTAATCAAGTACGTTTGGCTTTCAAAAAAATTTCGGGGTTTTCGCCCTAGGGTAAAGTCCGCACCGGAATGGCTGATTTTGGGCAATGGACCATCCCTACGGTTGATCGTTGCCGATTTACCCGAGGAGCCCAGCAATATGGTATTCTGTGCCGTGAACTATTTTTGTCTTTCCCCGGAATTTATACGTTTAAAGCCCTCGGCTTATGTAATTGGCGCTCCTGAACTTACTTTTTTACCGGAACAGACCATTCCAGAGCACATATTAGAAAGCAAACGGAATTTGTATAAAACCCTTTCGGAAAATACAAGGTGGCCCATGACCTTGTTTGTGCCATATCCAACGTTGGGAACACCGGCGTTTAAAAAGCTGTTGTCATCGAATCCTAATTTAAAAGCGTATGGATACAATGCCACCCCGCTTGAGGGGCCTGCAGGGTTTTGCCGTTTTGCCATGTTGAATGGCTGGGGGCTTCCTCGCCCGCACAATGTATTGATTCCTGCCTTGGCCATGGCCATACGGTTAAAGATTTCAAAGGTCAGAATGGTTGGGGCAGAGCATTCTTGGCTTCGAACACTTCAGGTAGATGACCAAAACCGAGTGATGCTTGACCATGAGCATTTTTATGATTCGGACCGGCAGGTTGGGCATATGATTCATTCCACTTTTAGGCCTAGGCGATTGCACGAAGTCCTACAAAAATTCCTGTATAGTTTTCAATCTTACTGGGTATTGGCCGAAATAGCCGACAAGCAGGGGGTAGAAATCATAAATCTCACGCCAAACTCGTACATTGACGCCTTTAAAAAACACGCATTTTCCCATGAGCATTTTCGATGATAAAGCCATATTGGTAACCGGTGGAACGGGTTCTTTTGGCAAGCGCTTTATTCATACTCTTTTAACCCAATATCCAGAGGTGCGGCGCATTGTGGTTTTTAGCCGCGATGAGCTCAAGCAATTTGAAATGCAGCAAGAGTTTAGCCCAGATGAGCTGCAAAAGCTGCGGTTCTTTTTGGGAGATGTTCGCGACAAAGAACGTTTGAGTCGAGCCTTTGAAGGAATAGACATGGTAGTGCACGCTGCGGCATTGAAACAAGTTCCTGCGGCCGAATACAACCCGTCTGAATTCATAAAAACGAACATCATGGGCGCCGAAAACGTCATTGCTGCCGCCTTTGATTCTCAAATTAGCCGGGTGGTGGCTCTATCGACCGACAAGGCCGCTGCGCCCATCAACCTGTATGGGGCTACCAAACTATGCTCAGACAAGCTTTTTATTGCCGCCAACAACATCCGCGGCAAACGTCCCATTCGTTTTTCGGTGGTAAGGTATGGGAATGTAATGGGATCCCGAGGCTCGGTGATTCCATTTTTCATGCAGATACGCCACAAGGGAAAAATGCCCATTACCGATGCCAGCATGACTCGGTTTAATATTTCGTTGGACGAAGGCGTTTCCATGGTGTTGTTTGCCTTAGAGCAACAATGGGGCGGAGAATTGTATGTGCCCAAAATTCCCTCGTACAAAATCTTGGATGTTGCGAAAGCCATAGCTCCCTCCATTGAACCTGAATTGGTGGGCATACGTCCGGGAGAAAAGATCCACGAAGAGATGATTACCGAGGCCGATTCTTTTACCACCTACGATATGGGGCCTTACTATGCCATATTGCCTCAGGTTCCCAACTTCAATCTGAGCGATTTTGAACTTCATTTCAAGGCCAAAAAAGTGGAACAAGGATTTCGGTACAGCAGTGGAAACAACAGCCAGTGGTTAAGTGTTGACGACATAAGGGCGTTGATACGCCAGCACCTGGATCCAGAATTTCAACCATTGTAACTATGAAGCCCATTCCCTATGGTCGGCAAGACATACGCCCGGAAGACCTGGAGGCCGTAGGGGCCTCTTTGCAATCCGATTATTTGACACAAGGGCCAAAAATTGCTGAGTTTGAGTCGGCGTTTGCGGCCTACATTGGGTCTCCCTATGCGGTTGCCGTTGCAAATGGGACTGCGGCTTTGCACCTGTCGGTGCTTGCATTGGGTTTAAACCCTGGCGATTTTGTGGTAACCTCGCCGATAACCTTTGCGGCCAGTGGCAACTGTGCGTTGTATGCCGGCGCCCAGGTTTTGTTTGCTGAAACCGATGTGCATGGAAGCATTCGGCCCGAAGCGGTTCAGGCATTGTTTGACCAATATGGTTCAAAAATCAAAGGAATTATTCCGGTTGATTTTGCTGGAAGGCCCGCGGATTTGGTTGCCCTAAAAAAAATAGCTAAAACCTACGGCGCCTGGATTCTTGAAGATGCTTGCCACGCCCCTGGCGGTCAGCGTAGAGGAGCCCAAGGGTTTCGTTGTGGAGACTGCAGCCTAGCCGATGCCGCCATTTTTTCATTTCATCCGGTAAAGCACATAGCCTGTGGAGAAGGCGGCATGATTACCACGTCAAATCCAGAGGTGTACCAGCGGCTACTGGTATTGAGAACCCACGGCATAACCCGCGACCAACAACGTTTTACCAACCCTGCTTCATTGGCCGATTCCAGCTTGGCAGATACAGAGCCCTACCCAATGTGGTATATGGAAATGCAAGAATTGGGTTACAATTACAGGCTTACCGACATGCAAGCGGCCTTGGGTTTAAGTCAATTGAGCCGGGCTGAAGAAAACCTAAATCGCCGCAAGGAAATAGCCCGCTATTACCATGCTGCCCTTTCGGGAATAGGCGATTTGCGGTTGCCGCATGCCGATTCGCCTACCGAAACCGAAGATCACGCCTGGCATTTGTATGTGGTTCGCACCAAAAGGCGCAAGGCGCTTTACGACTACCTTCGGGAACACCAAATTTTTGCACAGGTGCATTATTTTCCTTTGCACCTTATGCCGCATTACCGAACTTCATTCGGTTATGGACCGGGTTTGTGCCCCGAGGCAGAACTTTTTTATTCAGAATGCCTAAGCATACCGATGTACCCATCGCTAAGCGAAGAACAACTGCGTTACGTTGTTGATACCATCAAGGGCTTTTTTACTCAACACCAAGAGAACAGCTAATCTGGGTCATGCAAGCCCTACTGGCGCATACTGGCATTTTAATACAGGCAAGAATGGGTTCAACCCGGCTGCCGGGAAAAGTGGATATGCCCATTAATGGAAAAACGCCCTTGCAGTGGATTGACCAAAGGTTATCGTCACTGCATTTGCCCATGGTTTTGGCAACGTCCACCCTAGCTCAAGACGACCTCTTGGAATTGCGCGGTCAGGCTCTAGGCTGGAAGGTATTTAGAGGCAGTGAAACCGATGTGTTGAGCAGGTTCGCCGGTGCTGCTCGAACCTTTGGCTTTGAACATCTGATTCGCATAACGGCCGATTGTCCATTCATATGCGCCGATGTGCTTCAGCAGGGATTGCAAATCTATTCTACCCTTCCAAAGGGACGAACTTATGTTTCAAACAGCATTGAACGAACCTTTCCACGGGGCTTAGACATGGAAATTTTTTCGGCCGAACTGCTTTTGGAAGCCGAAAAAAATGCCCAGCATCCAGCAGAAAGAGAACACGTAACCCCTTATATGTACACGGGGAACAGGCAGGCCGACCATCAAGCCCAAGTGGTTCACGCCCAAAACTACAGCCACATAAGGTTAACCCTAGATACCCCCGAAGACGCATTGGTCATTGAGCGCTGTATGCGGGAATTGCAATTGCATACCTGCATGCATTACGAAGACATGTGGCCCAGGTTTGACGGTCAACAGGCCTTATTTGAGCTAAATCAGAACGTAGAACAAAAAAAGACGGGTTTATGATTTCCATTGGAGAACGCACCTTGGGGCCCGACCAGCCCGTTTATCTGATTGCCGAATTGTCGGCAAACCATAGGCAAGACATAGGAATAGCCCTTGAAACCATCCGGGCCATGGCCAAGGCAGGAGCCGATGCCATAAAGCTCCAAACCTATACCGCCGACACCCTAACCCTGCCCTACAAAACTCCCCCATTTTTAATTGGCAGCGGAACGGCCTGGGACGGCGCCTACCTTCACGACCTATACCGCGAAGCTGAAATGCCCTGGGATTGGCATGAAGAACTGATTCGGGAATGCACCTCACTGGGCATGGATTGTTTCAGTACTCCTTTTGACCCGAGTGCGGCCGACCTGTTGCACACATTAAACGTTCCGGCCTACAAGATTGCCTCTTTTGAAATTACCGACCTTCCACTCATTGAGTATGTGGCTTCCTTTGGAAAGCCCATGATAATTTCAACGGGAATTGCTGGTTTGCAAGACATAGAATGGGCAATGGAGGCCTGCCATCGGCAGGGCAACACCCAGGTTGTACTGCTAAAATGCACCTCGGCGTATCCGGCGGCCGATTCAAGCATGATGCTGCTTCAAATGCAAGATTTAGGTCGAAGGTTTGGCGTTCCTGTTGGCTTGTCAGACCATTCTGAGGGGGTTTTGGCTCCGGTTGTAGCTACGGCCTTGGGCGCGGTTATGATTGAAAAACATGTTATACTAGACCGAAGCATGGGCGGTCCTGATGCGCATTTTAGCCTAGAGCCTGCCGAATTTGCCACCTTGGTTACTGAGGTTCGCAGAACCGAGGCCATGATGGGAAAAAGCGAGCCCAACTTCCCTTTAAAAGGCAAGAACAGTCCCTTTGCCCGTTCTCTATTTATTACCAAAGACGTAAAGAAAGGCGAAAGGGTCAGCGCAGAGAATGTACGCAGCATACGGCCAGCGCTGGGGCTTCATCCTCGTTTTTTCCCAGCAATTTTGGGTCGGCGGTTCGCGGCAGATTTAGATGGAGGCAGCCCTTTGAAGCTTGAAGACCTGGAATCTTAAGGTTAAAAAGATTCGGCAGGTAGCAGAAAAATGCCTGCAGATTGGGCAATGAACCCCAACCTAATTATTGAGAGGCCCGCGGCAGGGATTGAGGCGGGTAGCCCAAATGTTGGCGGGGCCTGGCCCGCGCGGCGCGGCGGCGACTTCAGGAGCCCCCGTAAGCCCGCTGGGGCAGCCCCCGGCAACAGCGGACTACCCCTGAAAGCCCGGCTGCCGCCCCCAAAAAAAGAAAACAATTGATTTTTTAAAAAATGGGAGGCCCCGCAAAACATCTGCTGTAAAGGGCTACAGAAATTATCCGTTTTTAAACGTTTATTAAACGTTTAACGAACGGCTAGCTGCGGCCTTCGGGCCTACCTTGCGGGAAAAACATGAAAAAAAAGGTGTTCTTTTTTCTATTCTATATGGGCCTTGCGGTGGGGCATGGCCAACAGGTGCCAATGCTGTTTGATTCGGTGGAATCTGAATTTCCGAACCTTCCTGCTCGGCTATGCGCTGCCGTATCGTTTCAGCAATCAAGATGGGCCGCGGTTTTTGATTCAGGTTCATGCTCTGGAAGGCCCGTTCCAATGGGAATTTTAGGCTGGGTTCAACAACCTGGAACCGTATTCCGCGACCACCTAAGCAGGGTATCCGAACTTTCGGGCATGGAAAAGCAGCTTATTTTAGAAACACCCCAAAACGAAGTGTTGGCTTGGCATAAATCCCTTGATTCCCTTAGGCTGCTAACCCAGCCGAGCAGTGCCGAAGATTGGCTATGGCTGGCCTTTGAACTGTCTGAAATTCCGTTTCCGAATGGGAGTTCAAGCGATTGGGCGGCCTATTATTGGTTGGAAGAATTGGCCAAAATTTGGTTCCAATTGGGCGGCCCTGAAGCCTCGGTTCAAGGCTTTGTTCCCACTGCACCCCTGCCGGGTGGTGAACGCAGCGGGTTGGATGGGATAGCCACCTACAATCCAAGCCCCGCTTGCAATCAAAGCAGCCGAAATGGCTCATCGGTTACCGCCGTGGCCATTCACACCACCCAGGGTTCTTTTGCCGGAGCCCTAGCATGGTTTATGTCTTGCCAATCGCAGGTCTCATGCCATTATTTGATTCGGTCATCCGATGGATTGCTGCTTCAATTGGTCAACGAAGATGCCAAGGCCTGGCACATTGGCTCAGAAAATGCCTATTCCATAGGTATTGAACATGAAGGTTTTGTATCAAATCCCGCCTGGTACACCGATACCATGTACCGGATTTCGGCTCAATTGATACAACGGATTGCAGGGCGGCATTCTTTAGATTTATCTAGAAATGCCTGGTGGCCATGGTCGGCCGGCTCGAATTACGCCCAAGACCAACGCCCTGGGGCCTGTACCCGAATCAAAGGACATCAGCATTTTCCCAATCAAACGCATACCGACCCCGGACAACACTGGAATTGGCCACGGTATGGCGATTTGCTTCAACCCAACCTTGACATTGAAACCCATTTAGGGCTTATGGGGAGCCTTGTATTTCCGAATCAAGCTCCGTATGGCAACGACAGCCTTAAACAATGGCGCATACGGGTGCCATTTGGCAGGGTAAAATTGCTGTTTAATTCCTTTAATTTGGAATCAAATTGGGACTATTTAACCGTGTACGATGGGCCTTCGAGTGGTTCGACGGTATTGGCACAATTAAGCGGGAACCAGCTGCCCCCGCTGTTATTGAGCAGCGGAAAAGAAGTGCTTCTGCGGTTTCGAAGCGATTGCGCCATTTCGGACCAGGGGTTTTCCTTGAATTGGCTGGCCGAGGCGGGCGCTGGCGAAGACAGCATAGCACCCAACACCCAAATAAATGGCCTTGGTTCCTTGTGGATTAGCCAAGACTTCAACCAAGGATTTACCGATGTAGATTCCGGGGGCAGTGGATTGCACAGCACCTTTTGGAATGCGTTTCATCACGATGGGCAGGGCTTTTACGGCCGCAATCCATTGGGCCTGTTTGCCGATTTCTTTGAACCGAGTACATCAGGATTGCATCCGCAATGGACAGTGGTTTCAGGCCAATGGCAGCAAAGCGGTGGGCAATTGTACCCCTTGACTCCGAATCAAACCAGCATCGCATCGGGCTATGTTCCTCAGGGCATAAATACGGAGCGCTATTGGGCCTTCGACTTCACGCTGTTTCCGAATGGTCCACAACCTAGAGCCTCGCTTTTTTTCGCGGCCGAGCATGCGGGCGGGGCTGGAAGGTACAACAGCCTAGAATGGAGAATTGAGCCAAATGGGAACCTGCCGGTGTACCAATGGAACCAAGGTCAGCCGCAGCTATTGGCAGGCATTTCAGCTCTTGTTCCGACGGGCCAAGTTCAACGTGCATTGGTATGCCGGCGCGACAGCAGCTATCGGTTTTACTTGAACCAACAGTATTTAGGCGAACTGCTTGCACCCCTATGGCCCCAAAATCTGGCTCAATACATCTCGTTGGAAAGCAAAGATGCCATTGTAGCCTTTGATGGGGTGCACAGTGGGCCTGGGCGCCCCCACAACTCGGTGGCCTTGGTAACCACGGGCTTGTTCCCGATTGGGCACCTTCCAAATCCCAACCCCAATCCGAATCAACCCGGCGGGCGAATTGTGTCGCTGGCCAACGACGGAGCAGGGAATATTTCGGCATGGAAGATTCAAGACATAAACCTAGATTTTACAGCTCCCTACACCCCAGGTTGGATTTACGATGGGTTGAGCAACGATCAAGACAGCCTAATGGGGGCTGCCTGGTCGATGAATTGGGATGCATCGGCCGACCCTCATTCAGGAATTGCCGAATACCAAACGTGTTTGGGAACGGCCTGGGGACAAAGCGACGTATTGCCTTGGCAAACGGTTGGTTTAAACACAAATTGGTCAAATGTGGGCAGCGGCTTAACCGTTGGGCAAACGTATTATTCAGGCGTGCGAGCCAAGAATGCCGCAGGAATTTGGAGTGCTGCGGCCTATTCTGATGGGGGCATTTGGTTGGGTGCATTGGGCGATTCGGAGGGCAGCAAGGAACAATGGGCTTGGCTTGGCCCCAACCCTTTTCGTTCTGAATTGAACGTAAAACTTAGGGGCTTAACCGAAGCATTGCCGCTGACCCTAACCGATGCCTTTGGAAAAACGGTTTGGCAGGGTTTGATACCCAAACATGGGGAATTGCGGATTGAAGGGTTAGATGCCTTAGCGGAAGGGATATACGTGCTGGTGATTCCTGGCCTTAAGGGAATAAAACTGGTGAAAATAGGCCTGTAAATTTTCTACCTTTGGCAAAAAATTGCCATGTTACCGACGCCAATTAAGGAGATATTGACTTGGGAACCCAGAGGCCAATCTTGCATGGTTGGTGGCTGGGTTCGCACCTTTCGTAGCAATCGATTCATCCATTTGAACGACGGTTCAAATTTGGCTGGCATTCAAGTGGTGGTCAATTTTGAATTGCTGCCCGCCGAACTGCTGCAATCCATAAGTCCGGGAGCCTGCTTACGGGTAAAAGGGCGGCTAGAAGCCTCAAGCGGAAAGGGGCAGGCGGTAGAAATTCAAGCTGTAGAAATTGAGCTGATGGGCAAAGCCGAATCAGACATACAGGCGGCTGATTTTTATCCACTTCAACCCAAAGCCCATTCGCTGGAATTTCTTAGAGAAATTGCTCACCTTCGATTTAGAACCCAAACTTTTGGAGCGGTTTTTCGAATCAGGCATGCCATGACCTTTGCTATGCATCGGTTTTTCCATGAGCGGGGATTTTTCAATATCCACAGCCCAATATTAACGGCATCGGATGCCGAAGGGGCCGGAGAAATGTTTCGTGTAACCACCTTGGCAGCAGACCAGCCCCCAAGGGCAGAAGATGGCTCGGTGGACTTTTCAAAAGACTTTTTTGGAAAGGCCGCCCATTTGACTGTTTCAGGACAATTGGAAGCCGAGTTGGCGGCCTTGGCCTTAAGTAAGGTGTACACCTTTGGGCCAACCTTTAGAGCTGAAAATTCAAATACCACTCGGCATTTGGCCGAGTTTTGGATGATAGAGCCCGAGGTGGCCTTTGCCGATTTGAACGACAACATGGACTTGGCAGAAGCGAATTTAAAGTACTTGATGCACTATGCCTTAGAGCATTGCGCCGAGGACTTGGCATTTTTAAATGAACGTTGGAAAAAAGAGGAAGAAGCAAAGAAAAAGGAAGAGCGTTCTGAGTTAGACTTGCTGGAGCGGATACAGTTTGTGTTGAAAGAGCCCTTCGCCAGAATAACCTATGAAGAGGCCATTCGCATATTGGAAGAATCGCCTTACCAAAAGAAGAAGAAATTTCAATATCCGGTAAAGGGCTGGGGGACCGATTTGCAATCGGAACATGAGCGTTATTTGGTAGAAAAGGAGTTTAAGCGGCCCGTAATATTGACCGATTATCCGAAAGAAATAAAGGCCTTTTACATGCGTATGAATGAAGACGGCCGGTCGGTTCGTGCCATGGACATCCTGTTTCCAGGCATTGGCGAAATGGTAGGGGGAAGCCAACGGGAAGAGCGGTTGGAATTTCTTCAAAATCGGATGGCAGAAATGGGGATTCCAGAAACGGAGTTGCATTGGTATTTAGACACCCGAAGGTTTGGAACCGTTCCTCATTCTGGGTATGGTTTGGGGTTTGAGCGGTTGCTGCTTTTCGTTACGGGAATGAGCAACATCCGCGACGTAATTCCATTCCCTCGATTTCCAAAAGGGATTGCGTTTTAGGTTCGGGTGGGCTTAGCCCAAAGGTGGGTTGCTTGGCCTTTAGCCTAAGCCCTCAACATACATAGACAGTAAGGAGCTTACAGTTCAACCTCAACCCAATCTTCTTGGGGCAGTTCAACCTCTGAGGCCGAGGAAACAGAAACTCCAATATGAGAGCACAACCAGTTTTCAAAGGCAACCACCTCATGACCAAAAGGATCCCAACGGTAGCCAAGCCTACTGTCTTTGAGCAAACCAATGGCATCGGGATTCTTCATCCAGAAAGCCTTGAACTGGAACGATTCTAAGCTTAGGGCATGCAGAATTCGAACCAAGGCAAATATGCGCTGACTTGGCTTTTCTTTCTCTCCTTGCCTTTGAATGCGGCGCTGCAAATTTGAAATCAACCCTTCGGCCAGGTCAAATTGCCCTAAATCAATCCGCAACTGAAGCTCAAATACTTCGATTCCTAAAGACCAGTCTTGGATCTTTTGCCGACGAAGTATGGAAATGTGTTTTAATGCGGATTTAGTTTGGGTTGGATTGCCCGACAGAAAATCCAAATAAGCCAAAAGGTACTGAGCATGCTCGCGTTCCACATCTTTAAGCAAAGCCTGACCCAACAATTCACATAGGAGTTCCTTTGCCTGCCCGTAATGTCCCAATTGTATGTAGGTAATTGCTTGATACATGGCCACCTTCCGACCTGAGTAGGTAGTCAGCGACGAAAACGACCTTGCCTCATCAATATAGGCTTTGGCCTGGTCGAACTGACGCAGGTGCATGGCGGATGTCATGGCTTGCAAGGCAGCATTTACCTGACGAATAGGACTGCAAATTCCAGGATAGGACGACAAAAGTTGGCGTAGTTTCTCGGCCTCAAAAGCCTGATTTTCAAAATTGCCCACTCCCTCCCAATACAAAATTTTCAATTGCGAAAGCAAATAACCAATTCCAGGGGCAGGAGCACCTTGCAATTCTGCACTAAGGTGTTTTATTTCCGAGGCCAGTTCCTTGTAAGGGACTTCACCCCGGTATGGATTTTCCTTCTGGAAACCATATTTATACAACAGAAGATCGGCGCGTCGTTCTATGCAGGCAAGACGATTGAAGGACTCGGCCTGCAATTGCAAATCCCTTCCATTTTCTGAACTAAGTTGGGTACATACGTGAATAAAGAGCAAGCGGCAAGCCGAAGCCGACAGATCGTACATTTCGAATTTTTGGCTTTCACGTAACACCCTGCGCAGCAGTTCGTCTGATTCTCCCTTCAGTCCCTTTAAAGACAAAATTTCGGCTGAAATCAAGGCCTTCCTAGCCCTTTGCCTTGCCAACCAACTGGGCGAATAGGAATTCCCTCGACCCAGATTAACCTCCAATTGCAGCGATTCAAACACCTTTTCCTTTAACCTAGATACCAATTTCGCAAAGGTTCCATCGTCCATTTGTGGAAAAAGGTGGTTTTTCACCTCATCGTCGGATGAATTTTCAACCTTCGTATTGTCGGAAATATAGCTGAACAATTTAAGCGTTTTTGGCTCATACTCGCCGTATTTTCTATTGAAACCGGCAATAAAAGCGGCCGTCGCTTCAATTTCAGCTGGGCCCATTGCCTTAACAATCTGCCTTAAGCTAAGTGTAGTGTTTTTTCTCATTTTACAACGTTTCTGAAGCAAACCTACAAAAAACCTTAGTATTGTCCAAATTTTAAACTTTTGGTGTTTTTTTCAGACATCAAAGACCCCACCTTTGATTCAGAATTGAGGCCAGCCCCATTCGACGCGTTCTTTATCGTTTTGTCAAACAGCACAATATACGGCATTTATATTATTGAACACCCTTTTAAATGCTCTTTTTGCTTCTGTATTCCGACAACACCTTTTCCACTTAAAATGTTTTTTAATACCCCAACAAAAATTCTTTTACCATGAGCACGCTAATCCTTCTTGTTTCTATGCTTTTTAGCAGCAGCACATCTTACGACATCATCGTGGACGAAATCGCTCACCGTACAAGCAACGACATCATTGTTGATGAAATCGCGCACTACGCCGGTTCCGATATCATCGTGGACGAAATCGCTCATTAATTCCCATTGTCTAACCCCTAAATACAAAATACCATGTCAACGCTAATCCTTCTTATTTCTATGCTTTTTAGCGGCAGCACATCTTACGACATCATCGTGGACGAAATCGCTCACCGTACAAGCAACGACATCATTGTTGATGAAATCGCGCACTACGCCGGTTCCGACATCATCGTGGACGAGATCGCTCATTAATTCCCATTGCCTAACCCCTAAAATCAAAATACCATGTCAACGTTAATCCTTCTTGTTTCTATGCTTTTCAGCAGCAGCACATCTTACGACATCATCGTGGACGAAATCGCGCACCGCAAAAGCAACGACATCATCGTCGATGAAATCGCGCACTGCGCCGGTTCCGACATCATCGTGGACGAAATCGCACATTAAAAGTTTAAACGTTGGAAGCACAAAAAAAGGCAGACCCGCTTAATTGGGGAAACGTTGGGATGAGTAGAATGCGGGTCTGCCGGGATTGTGCGAAGGTACGAAAAATTCAAAAACCATGAAAGGACTTTCGTTTTATGAAAAAATAAATTTTGAATTAAGTTCCGAACTCCGTGAATTGGCCGAAGCCAATGAAGGCGTTGACGAGGTTTTGACTGAAGTAGATCGGGTAATTGAGGCCCGCTTCTTCAACACCAACAAGGTTATCTTGGGTCAGGCAGAAATGGTTCGCTGGCTGTGGTGGGAAAAAACCCGGCGTAGTTTTCAATTCATTGCTCACCAAATTGCGCCCGCCCCCTTCTAACAGCATTAAAATATACATCGACTTCCTCTCTACATTAATTTTGGGTTCTAAAAAAACAAACCTCTCCATTTTTCCACGGAGAGGTTTGTTTTTTTTGGACCGAACACGAACCGGCAAGCTAATGATTGGTTTTATCCCATTTCACAAAGAGTTAAATTGATCTTCGCCCCGAGCGTCAAAATCCGAATTAACACAAAAACACCCATCGTTTGAATTAAAAAAGGCAGGGCAGGAATGCCTGATGCTTCCTCAAAACCCCTAACCGATGGCATATACCTTGCGATAGGGTAGTCTTAAAAAATATTCCCGCATTCCTGGCTAAGCTACACGCGGCTTAAGATCCTTACGCCAATCTCTCCCCAAAAACACAACATTCGTGCATTCGTGGCTAAGCTACACTCGGCTTAAGGTCCTTACGTCAATCTCTCCCCAAAAACAAACCATTCGTGCATTCCTGGCTAAGCTACACGCGGCTTAAGATCCTTACGCCAATTTCTCCCCAAAAAAACAACATTCGTGCATTCGAGGCTATACTAACAGCGGCTTGAATTCCCAATTTTAAGCCCTATAAATTAGGGTTGAAGCCCAAAAGTAAGGCCAAACCAATCGGGCACATCAAAAAAAATCCGCAAAACATTGAATTCAAATGTTTTGCGGATGATATGTGTGGAGCTGGCGGGAGTCGAACCCGCGTCCAAACAAGGCATTCAAAAGCCTTCTCCGTGCGCAGACACCAAAGATTTTTCGTGAAAAGCTACGGTCGGTGACCCCCAAAGCCTTCCCTTAGTTCCTTATCTTAGGCCGGTCGCGGAACGAAACCGACAGCATCCCGATGGAATGATGTCCCAGTCCAGAGAAATCGGGAGGCCCTCCGGCGGAACAGCTTACTGCTAATCGCTTCGATTAGGCAGCTAGAGCGTAGTTGTTGTTGTCGGCACTTAACGTGTCGAAGCTTTAGATTAACGAGGTAAGGCAGCAACCCTCGGCACGCTTACAATTGAACAACTCTCGCTGTCAATACCGGTCAGCCCCAAAGAACGATGTTTATTTGACCGTTACCACAAAGATAGGCAATCCCGAGCACTTTTGTGAAACAATAAAAAAGGGCCCAGCTTCCGCCAGGCCCTTTGCTTTGTTGTTTTAAAAAGGCTTACTCAAAAATCACCGTCATCTCTACCCTACGGTTCTTCTGACGCCCCTCTTCGGTTGCGTTGTCGGCAATTGGCTTGTCGGGCCCATAGAACATCACGATCAATCGGCTTCCCTCAATTCCCTTTTTCTGCATGTAAAGCTTCACTGCTGCCGACCTGTTTTTCGACAAGGTCAAGTTGCTGCTGCGGCTTCCCACATTGTCGGTATGCCCTTCAATCAACAGCATAAACTTCGGCTTGGCTTTGAATAAATCGGCCAATTCATCCAGCGATGCATTGGAACTACTCCGTATGACCGCTTTTCCTGTTTCAAATTCCAAGTTATCAAACGCCTTATTCAAAATATCCTGATCTTCTTTTGAAATCGGAGGACAACCGTCTTTTTCCTTAATGCCAGGCGTGTTAGGGCATTTGTCTTCAATGTCAATAATGCCGTCGCCGTCGGTATCGGAATACGGACAACCGTTGTTCTCTGCCGGACCTTTCTCATTCGGACACTTATCGTCCTTGTCTTTAATTCCGTCGCCATCGGTATCGGCATACGGACAGCCCTCCAATTCCCTCAATCCAGCAACGGTAGGACACTTGTCAACATTATCAAAAACCCCGTCTCCATCGCTGTCTGGACATCCCTGGTTTTCGCGGGGCCCAGCCAACTCCGGACATGCATCTTCTGAATCTTGGATGCTGTCGTTATCGGTATCTGGACAACCTTTGAATTGGGCAAGACCTTTCTGGTCCGGACAAACATCGTTGCGGTCGGCTACTCCATCTCCATCTTTATCTGGACATCCTTTCAAGGCAGAAGGACCCGCTTCATTCGGACACTCGTCGTCGGCATCCTTCACCCCATCACCATCTGTATCTGGACAGCCCTTGAAGGCGCGCACACCTGCCTCAAACGGACACTCATCCAGTGCATCGGGAATTCCATCTCCATCGCTGTCCGGACAACCTTTAAACTCCCAAACTCCTGGCTTGTCAGGACAATTATCCTTCCGGTCCGACACCTGGTCGTTGTCTCGATCGCGCGGAGCCAAATGCGGTATCGGCACTTTCACACCAAAATAAAAATCCACTCCCGTGCTGTAGTCTTTAAACAACCAAGACAATACAGAACCACTGCCAACAAACAATGGCCCCATGCGCAAAGCCAAACCGGCATTAAATTGGGTTAGCGGATTCCAACTCATAGGCAAATACGCCCCAAACCAGGGCATTTCATACCGTATCACGCCCGTAATTGAACTCATGTTGTGCAAATTGAAATTGCCATACCCATTGTTGGTCAGGGCAATTATTGGGCTTACATTCAAAAACAACCGATCCACAATTTGCCAATCAACCGTGGCGGTTAAGGTCGCAGGCAAGCCTACGGTAAAGGTCTCGGGGGCCGCTGTTTTAACAACTTGATTCGGATAAGCCGCCTCCAATCGATTCAAGGCATCTTGCAAATCGGTAACATTGTCGAACAGTCCGACAGGAATATTATTTACATTAAGGATGGAATATCGGTACGAAGGAATGCTATCGGTATGGTTAAATCGAATCGAACCAAAATCGTTCAGGGCCAACCCCACCCTCAAGGTGTATTTCTCTTTGTCTCTACGCCACAAACCTGTTTTCCCATCCATATTGTATTGATACTTCGCGTATTTGGGCCTCCACTCATATACCACACCAAAATCCAAACCCATGCCAAAGCCTGTAAAATTAAAGGGATTATAGCCTCCCGAACTTATGGCATTGTTGCTTTCCCCATACATCAAATCGCCGCGCAAAGAGGTAATCTCTGATAAATTAGGATCGTACTGGGCATACGCCCCATTCATGTATCCATATCCAGCATTCACTCCCAAAAGCAACTTCAAAGCAACGCCGGCCTTCAAAAAATGTTGTTTCTGGTCAATGGCCACCCTTCCATAATGCAAGCCAACATCCATCCAGCTTGCCGCCAAGGTGTTCGCAAATGAATTGTCAAAATCCAAGGTATAGTTGTTGTTCAATGCCCCTTGAAACAAGTAGGCGGCAATATTCTCTGAAAAAGAACCCAAACTGCTTGCCGAAAAAGAATTTCGAACCGAGGCGTTCACAAGCTGCGCAATCTCCTCGCTAATGCTTCCAATGTTGGCCATTACCCTGTAATTCGTGCTGATTCCAATCCCGTCTTTGGGTGTAATTTGAAACATAAACGAAGGCAGTTGCAAACGCGTAGAGGTCAGCAATTGCTTGCTACCTATGGAGTCCCGCACCAAATAAAGCGAGTCAAAATCGTTGTAATTGTATTCATTGAACAGCTTGGGGTTCAAAACAGGGTCCTTTCGCATGCCTATGTAATCGTTCATTACATTAAAATGCATAGAAAACAGGTTTACATCAACCACATAACGGTGGTCAACAATATTGGCAGGGTTCACATGTAAATTTTGAATTCCAGCCCAGTTCCCGCTGCTTAGTCCCGAAAAATCTTGGGCTTGAATTGAAAGCCCAGTTAAAAAGGGCGCAATAAAGGCAAGCAATAAATGTCGAAATTGGCGCATAGTGAGGTCAATATGGTTTTCAGAACAAAGTAACGAAGCTGGTCTGACTATTGGAGGCATTTACCATTTTTTATAAAAGAACTTGTAAACATGATTTCGTTAATTATCTCCCTTTGGGGGGCGGCAAACGGGCTTTCCGGGCTACTCCGCATCCAAAACCGGGTACCAACAAGGGCCAAAGTAGCTCCTCGCGTCGCTCTTTGGCCCTTGTTGGTCCTGCCGGTTTCGGCCTTGCGGGGTAGCTCCGTCAATCCCTGCCGCGGCCAAACTCCGCCAAAATCCAAGTCAAAAAAAAAGGGGTCAAAACAGCCCCCTTTCTAAAATTAGTATGAATTACTTCGCCTTTTCTGAAAGTACGAACGAAATCTCCGTTCTACGGTTGGCCGCGCGACCCTCAGGAGTATCGTTGGTTTGTACGGGACCATTAAAGGCTTTCCAATCGGTGCTAATTCTTGTGGACGAAACACCCATACCCATCAATTTTGATTTCACGACCTCAGCCCGACGCTTACTGTAGCTCATATTGATGGCCAATGTGCCGATGTTGTCTGTGTGGCCAACCAACTTGACATTGATTGCCTTGTTTTCATTCAAAGCCTTGGCAACAGTGTTCAGCACCTCTTGCTCTTTTGGAGAAACTCCCTCAAAAGCAAAGTGCACCACATATACTTCGGCAGGAACAACAGGTTTGGGTTTTTCAACTACCACAGGAGGCTCCTCCTTCTTAACCACAACCGGGTCGGGTTCAGGCTCTTTAACAGGCTCCGGTTCGGGCTCATCAACCACAACCGACATCTTGGTGTAAAACACATCCGACAAACCACCCTTTTTATTTCTTGCAAAATAGGCATCGCCGTTTTTATTTACAGAAAAATAACCATCAAAATTTTCGGTATTAACCGATGCTGGCAAGGCTTGGGCAGCTGACCAGTTTGTCCAGCTCTCGCCTTGGCGGGCGCTCATGTAAATATCTAGGTCACCAGCTCCACCAGGACGATTAGAGGCAAAAAACAGCAATTGACGGTCGGCATCATAGTAAGGGGCAATCTCACGGTCAACTGTGTTCACACCACCCAACCGGGAAGGACCTTTCCACATGCTACCCTCCTTATATATAACGTATAAATCTTCCTTACCTGTGCTGCCTTCACCGTCCATAGCCAAGAACAAAGAATTCCCGTCGCCGCTCACATTTACACCATAAAAGGTGCCCTTGAACGACAATGCAGGAATGTCAAGACTTTTAGGAGCTTCCCAACCGTTTTCTGTGCGGTCCGAGAACGAAATTCCAATTTTCTTTGAGTTCTCAACCTCGTAGCTGTTCATAAGGTAAAGGCGGTTTCCATCGCTGGAAATACCAACCACAGCATTGTTGCCTTGGTTGTTCAAAGTGCCAATGCTATTTGATGGTGAGCTAAACGAGGTTGGGGATTCAGAGCCTTTGGCTTGCCAAATATCGTGGCCCGTAAATTTACCTCCAACGTTTCTGGCATCAAAAGAACGAACAAAAAACATGGATTTGTCGGGGGCAACCAAAGGATAAGTCTCTTCAGCTGAAGAATTCACCTTGCCCTCTAAAGATTGGGATGTAGAGAATTCCAATTTGGGGAATTCTTGGGCGATAAGACCTGAAACAAGGCCTAAAGCAAGTACTCCAGTAGTGAAAATGCGAGTTACCATAAGTAGCGGTTTTGTAAACGGTTAGGATTAAAGGGTCGAATTCCTAAAACCACCTCATGGGTTCCAGAATTCACGTTGCGCAGTTGATTAAGAGCAAAATCGTAACTGTAGGCCAAGGTTAAGCAGGGCAAAATGTTGACGCCTGCCATAGCCTGAACCCCCATGTTGTGTCGGTAAGAACCTCCAATCCATGCCAACTTTTTCCAGCGTAAACGAGCGCCGGCATCAAATGTAAGCGGGTTGGTTCCAGCAAGTTTTAACAAGCCATTTACCTGAACTTCAAATTTATCGCCCAAAGGCCACATGGTTCCAACCATTACGAAATGGTGTATGTCCAACATTGCTTCTGTGGGCTGGTCTCCAAAGTAAACCTTATTTTGCATCAATTGCTGGGCAGTGTAGCCAACCCACCATTTGGGAGCATAAATAAGAGCACCTGCGCTAATGTCAAGATGGGTGAAACGGCTACCCAAACCAACGTATTGGTCGTAGAGCGGGTCATTGTTTTCAAACATAAACACATCGCTGGTTCGAATTCCATGATTTGAAAAGCCAAGCGAGGGACTAATTGCTGCCATTACGTTCCGAAACAAAGGAATATGCAAACTGTAGGCAAATTGCAGTTGAAAGCGGTCAAAGGCCCCAATGCGATCGTACATTAAATTTGCTCCAACTCCATGCCTTAAGGTTGAATTGGATTCCCTGAAAAGTTTATCGTACAATGCTGTATCTGAAAAGTGAAGGCTACCAGGATACGGCTGACGTTCTTTTTTGGCCAAATTCATGTGGGCACTTGCCCATCCGGTCATCGGAGCTCCATCCATTCCAGACCACTGCTGACGGAAACCCGTTTTGATGTCCAACATGTCCTCAATTCCAGCAAACGCAGGATTCACCATGAATCCGTTCAATTGAAATTGATTTATTTGAGGTAGCTGCTGTGCGTACAACACGCAGCCTATCCATGCAAATACTATAGAAAGGTATATATGTTTTTTCATGGGACTTATCGAATTAAAGTGAAGCTGCCTTTCATCAACGGCGCTTGTCCGTCTAGGTCAAGAATATAAAAGTAGGTTCCCGCTGGCAAAGCCTTACCCTTGTAAGTGCCGTCCCAATATTGTGTGTTATCTACTGCAGAATATACTTCCTGGCCGGTACGGTTAAACACATACGTTTTAACGTTAGGATACAATACCAAGTTTTTGATTACCCAAAAGTCATTCACTCCGTCGCCATTGGGAGTAAAGCCCGTTGCAACAGTTACGTTTCGTTCTACCTCTACTATCACACTTGAGGTATCTTTGCAACCCATTTCATCTGTGTAGTAAACAAAATACTCCGTAGTGTACTCAGGTTCAGCATCGGTAACATTGCTGTCTGGGTGCGTCAATGCTGTGGTAGGAAACCACTCGTATGTGCCCCCATTCGAACTGGCCGTCGCCTCTAAGGTTACCTCATCGGTTAAGTAGGTAAATTTATCGTCGCCCGCGTCTACAACAGGGAGAATGTTCACCGTAACCACAACGCTATCTACCGTTGTTAAGCATCCATGGCTATCTTCTGAGTAAAAGTAATAGATAACAGGACTGCCAACGCTAATCACAGGATTGTAATGGGTGGTGTCTGAAATTTTGCAATCAGTTTGATTGCATGACCAAGCATAGCGATAAGGCGGTGTGCCGCCCAATACCACCGACCGCAAAATCACAGGCTCCCATTGGCACACAGCTGTATCAAAACCCACATCCGCAGATAATTTTGAAGGCTGCAATAGGGCAACTCCATCTGAAATTGTACAGTTGGAACCATCCGTTACAGAAACATTGTAATAGCCAGCAGGCAAATTAGCAACAGTGGCACTGCCGGAAGGTGGCGTAGTTGACCACTGATAGGTAAAGGGGCCTGTGCCGCCATTTACCTGAACGGATACCGATCCATCGGAATCTCCCCAGCAGGTTGTTGGAGTTGAGCTTAAACTTAAGGTGAAATTACACTGACCTTTAAGTCCTAAACCCAACACTAAAAACCCGGCTGCAATAAGTACGTGTCTTTTCATTCGGTTAGTCTTTTGTTAAAACAGGTGAACAAAGTATTAAATTTATTTAACTTTTACCAATCTGCGAACTTCTTTTTCTCCTTTAAGATTCATTTCAAGAAGATATATCCCCTGTGGTAAACTTTCAACTTTGTCTTTAATCGCTAGTGTTTGACCAGCATCCGCCAACAAAGTCCTTTTAAACAATGTTCTTCCACTTAGGTCCATCAATGTTAATCCATAGGTTCCAGATGAGGCGAAAGTTAGGTTAATTTCACGGTTAAATGGATTGGGGCCTGCTTCAACCAACTCCAAAGCTGAAGTTTTAATCGGCTTAATGGTGGCTGTGTTCAAATCCATATTGGCACAATCTGTGGTTGAACAACTCACATTGCTCACCGTCAAACACACCGTATGAATTCCCGGAAAAAAGTACTGGTTGCCTGGGTGGATATTGTAACTCACATTCCCATTTCCAAAATCCCAATAGTAATCCAAATAGGGATCTAAGGTGTCGGGCAAAAACTGAACGTAATTGTTCTCAACAAATTTAACGGTGAATGCAGCATTAAAATCACAAAATTGGGCAGACCCAATTCCAGACATTGCACTGAATACAAAGGCGAAGAGTAGTTTTTTCACAGCGTTAGCTTTTTAAAGGTTAGAACCACAAGTGTACGAAAAAAATATGGCATAAGAAACCAAATCCTACATTAAGCAAATGCCAACCAACTTGAAATGGGTGGCCTAAGCTTAAAGTGCCCAGAACTCAAAACAGGATTTGCAACCAAAATCCCCATTCTATGCAAATCAATGCATACCGACCATCGACCACTTTGGCATAAGTGAATCCAGGCTTTATACATGCTAGGTGACCAACGTATATCATCAAGAACAACCACGGCACGCTGACCTAAAACCCGAAATATCAATTCAACATAATCTTGGGTGGCCTGCTCCTGATGATGCCCATCAAGCCAAACCAAAATAGCACCGGCTTCATTTTCTGTGGTCAATGTTTCGAGTTCTTGGGCTAAAATACGATGAAACTGACCTTGAACCAGCTTTATTTTAAGTTCCGGAAATTGGGCAAAGGTTTGTTCTGCTTTCTTGGCCACCGGTTCAGCCCCTTCTATGGTTACAACCCGCCGACCATTGTCGGCCAAATACAAGGTGGTTATGCCTAAACTACTCCCCAATTCAACCACGGCAGTACACAACAAATGGTCGGCCAGCATCGACAGAAATCGACAGGCATCTTGCGTTAGTAAGGTCCGTTTTGCCTGCTCTCCTACCGTCCGAATGCAAAGGCTCCCTGAACCAGGATCGGTAAATTCCAAAACCTCGCTGCTTTCTTTTAGTGTTAACCTAATCTGCTCATAACCTACCCATTCCTCCCTCTTCGCCTTTTTTCGGAAAGCCATCTGATACAATTCAAAAAGCCATGGCGAATGCAACCACCTATCGTTTTTTGAGGCCAAAGCCCAAGCGAACCACATTTTAATTTTCCAAAAGGCTAAATACATGGCTTGCCTCATTTTAAAACGAACATCAAGTAAACTTTAATGCCTTTATTACTGAAATGCGTCCTGCATAGGCTGCTGGAAATAACATGGCCAACATTCCCACAACAAATACACCCACATTCAAGGCAAGGTATGCCACCAATGGCAAATGCACAGGAACATGATCCAAATAATATTGTTCTGGGTCCAAAGGCAAAAGCTTCCAAACCGATTGAATCAAAATCAATACCCCGCCAACCAAATTTCCCAAGACCATGCCCTGGCCGAGTATGCCTAAAGAACGAAACCAGAAAATTCGAAGCAAGCTAGCATGAGACATCCCTAAGGCTTTCAAAACTCCAATGGCTTGGGTCTTCTCTAAAATTAGAATCAACAAGGTCGATACCATGGCCAATAAACTGACCAAGGTCATCAAAAACAAAATGATTCGAGTGTTTTGATCTAAGGTCGGTAGCCACTGAAAAACATCCGGATACCGCTCATAAATCGTTGAAGGATACAAATCCGCCGGCAGCCATTCCGTACGCATCAAGTCTATAACCGCCTCAATCTTATTCATGTCTTTTAAAAACACCTCATGTCCTGAAACTTGATTTGTATCCCAGCCATACAATTCTTGCAGGGTCCCAATGGGCATTAAAACCAGGGCCCGGTCCATTTCGTTTAAACCCGTATTAAAAATCCCTTTTAAACGAACCCCCTTCCTTAAAGGTGTTTTCCTTCCAGACTTCAAATAGTATATGGGAATAGTTTGACCCACTTTTAAACCAAGCCGATTGGCCAAAAACGCCGACACAAAGGCATCCCTTTCGTCGCCACTACCCGTTGGCCAAGTTCCTTCAACCAAACTGTTCTTAAAAAAGGAGCTCTGTTTCTTAAGGTCAATCCCTTTTAGCAATACCCCCTCCAGTTCAGATTCCGACTTAAGAATGGCTGGTTTTGTTACAAAAGGCTGAATATGTTCAACTTCGGGAATGTGCGCAATTCCATTTATCCATGGCGCATTTCGAGCTATGGGCATGGTTTCATCTGAATTTTCACGCGCAAAAGCAAGAAGTTGAATGTGCGCTGAAAAATGCTCCATTTTTTGAGTGATGGCCGTTTTAAATCCAATAACCACCGAGATAGAAATTAGCATCACTGCAAGGCTAAGAGCCACGGTTGCTTTTGCAATCCACATAACCGGAGTAGAAAATCGACCTGCTTGTGGCTGGGCAAAACGCTGTGCTATCAATCGCGACAAATCCATGGATTCACGTATCTTTGACTCTAAAGGTACGCTTTATGCATTTCAACTCCCTAGCGCCTGTTTTATTTGCCTTCGCCGCAACTTTTAATTGCTTTGGTCAAACCATTAAAACAGGGGCAGAACAAACGGAAGCCTATTTCCCAAAACTAAAAAACAAAAGGGTGGCCGTTATTGCCAACCAGACCTCTGTCATAGGGCAGCGACATATTGTTGACAGCCTTAAAACCGCCGGCATAAATATAGTTGCCGTTTTTGGCCCTGAACATGGTTTTAGGGGCAATGCGGGTGCCGGAGAAAAAATCAACTCCGAAATTGACCCTTCAACCGGAATTCAAATTTTTTCCCTCTACGGAAAAAACACCAAACCCAGCTCGGAACAATTAAATGGAATCGACATCCTTGTGTTCGATATTCAAGATGTAGGGGCTCGATTTTACACCTTCATCTCGACCATGTCCCTGGCCATGGAAGCCGCTGCTGAAAACAACATAGAATTCCTTGTTCTTGACCGCCCTAATCCAAATGGAAACTATGTTGATGGCCCAATTTTAGAACCCTCTTGCAGTTCGTTCGTGGGTATGCACCCAGTGCCCATTGTTCATGGTATGACCGTGGGCGAATACGCCAAAATGGTAAATTCGGAGGGATGGCTTTCGAAAGGCATTAAATCAAACCTATCCATCATTGCCTGTAAAAATTACGGCCACAATGACGCTTACGTCTTGCCAATCCCCCCTTCTCCAAACCTTCCAAACATGGCATCCATTTATCTGTATCCGAGTCTTTGCTTATTTGAGGGTACACAGGTAAGCGTTGGACGTGGCACCAATAAGCCTTTTCAACGAGTAGGGTTCCCCGGTTTAAAAGGCCAAGTTGAGTTTACTCCTATTAGCCTTAGCTCCGCACCAAATCCTCCTTATAAAAACGAACTTTGCGGAGGTTACGATCTGGATAAATTTGCTGAAAGCTATATTCGCCACTACCGAGGCATGTACTTGCTTTGGCTTGAAGATTTGTATCAGCGCTACCCCAAAAAGGATAAATTTTTCAATTCCTTTTTTGATAAACTGGCAGGAACAGCAAAACTGCGGGAAGATATACAAGCTGGGAAAAACATAGATGAAATCAAAAATTCATGGCTGCCTGGCCTGAACGCTTTTAAGAAAATCCGTAAAAAATACCTGCTGTATCCAGACTTCGAGTAACCTTCCATTCTAATTCAACCGTATACTTCCCCATTTAATCCGTTTTCTACCCATGCTTAAGCCAAAACATCCCAGAGACAGCGAAGCCATCAATACTGAAATTGTAATGCCAGATCACACCAACACCTTAGGGAATTTAATGGGCGGCAAACTTTTACACTGGATGGATGTAATCAGCGCCGTTTCTGCTCATAGGCACTCTGGCCGCGTAGTTGTTACCGCATCGGTAAACAATGTTAGCTTTGGCAATCCCATTGCCCTTGGTGATATCGTTACCCTTCAAGCAAAAGTCAGCCGCGCATTCACCTCAAGCATGGAGGTTTTTATTGATGTGTGGGTAGAACGCCAAGATTCGGGCAAAAGAATAAAATGCAACGAAGCTATTTATACTTTCGTGGCGGTAGACCAAAGGGGAAACCCCATTCAAGTCCCCGAAATCGTACCCCAATCGGAAGAGGAACAACTTCGATTCGAAGGGGCATTGCGGCGAAAACAACTGAGCTTAATCCTAGCAGGGAAAATGAGCCCCGACGAGGCTACCGAATTAAAAGCATTGTTTTCTCCGAAGGGCTAGCCGCCAAGCCCGAAATGGCAAATGCCCAGGGGGCCCTTGCGGAAGAGATGTAGTATCATTTTAAAGAGCACTACTTTTTGAGACGCATTCAAGCCGATTGGCAGAATGGTCTCCCGCGGGCAACCTTGCATGCATCAGCCGGCAAAGATTCTCTTCCTTTGCCTACCTCTTGTGCCCTCGCTTCTAATTGTTTCCCCTATATCCATCCGCCCCCTTTAAAAAAAGTGAGTTGCCACCTCACTTGCCTCAAACCCGAAATTCCCGCTTCTCCATTGACTTAACGTTGCCGTCAAGCCAACAAAAAAGCACCTTTGAGGTCCCCAAGTGAACCAAAATTATCCTTTCGGATCATTCTGTTCCACTATCATAACTTCACGCTTAAATTGCCCGAAGTGTCCCTCGCCACCCCAAATTACGTGGCGAAGCTTAAAAATTGTTTCATCGATGAAATGCAAAGGTACAGGTTGCATTTTCACTTGTCAAGGGCAAATACCGTTTTTTTTTATTTTTCATCCGAAATCCCATGCCTCCCCGAATGCTTTTATAACTTAAGTGTGGGATCGGCTTCCGCCAAAATGCAATCCATAGCCTTTTGAACCAAGCGAGGCGAACCTATAAATAAAGGTACCCGTTGATGCAATTCCCTTGGCTGATAATCCATAATTGGGCGATGTCCGTCGCTGGCCATTCCGCCGGCTTGCTCAACGATAAAGGCCAATGGATTGCATTCGTACAGCAGTCGAAGTTTGCCTAGGGGTGCCTTTGTGGTTGCGGGATAGAGGTATATTCCGCCTTTAATTAAATTCCGGTGAAAATCGGCAACCAAACTGCCGATATAGCGGCCACTCAAGGCTGTCCCGCCGTCTTCGCCTTTGCACCAACCTATAAAATCTTGAATTCCTTGGCCACAATCGCGAAGGTTTCCTTCATTAATGGAATAATATGGGCCAGTTTCGGGAATGCGGATGTTATCATGACTTAGGCAAAATTCACCAATCGAGGGGTCTAGGGTAAATCCGTTTACGCCCCGGCCTGTGGTGAAAACCAACATCGTTGAGCTACCATAAATAACATAGCCGGCGGCCACCAATTCTCTGCCGGGCTGTAGAAAATCTTCCAAACGTGCCGTTCGGTTTGAATCTGTAATTCGGTATATCGAAAAGATGGTTCCAATGGAAACATTCACATCAATATTGCTGGACCCATCTAGGGGGTCTATGGCTACCACATATGGGCGCCCTACATACAATTGATCTTCAAATGCTATAAACTCATCTTGTTCTTCAGAGGCAACTCCGCAGGCTACCCCACCCTGCCTTAGTGCAGCAATAAACTGCTGATCGGCAAAAACATCAAGTTTTTTTTGCCGTTCGCCTTGCACGTTTTCCGTTCCCATTTCGCCTAAAATATTTACAAGGCCCGCCTTCCGAACTTCACGACTCACGATTTTGGCTGCAACACCTATGTCGTTTAAAAGGGTGGTCAAATCTCCTTTGGCGTAGGGAAAGTCTTTTTGTCTGTCTAAAATAAATTCAGGAAGCGTCACAATATCACGCTTAAAAAGACGGGGAGAAAACATAGAAGCTAGGTTAATTGGGTGTTAAGCAAATGTAAGAAACCTTGCCGATTTGGCCCCTTTTTTTGAACCTAGGGTAGAGATTTTTTGAATTTTTAGGGACTTTTTTCTTGTCCATTACAAGGCAAGCAAGCCCAAAGCAATGCCGCTTTGCGTTGAACCTCAGTCCATTCAGCTTCGGGGTCGGACTCAGAGGTTATGCCTGCTCCTGAAAACAAAACGGCGGTGTTTTGTTGAATTTCAGCGCAACGCAGGTTGACATAGAATTGGGTCCGCTCCTCTTGTTGAAGTCCAAGGTATCCAGCGTAGTAGGCTCGCGTTTGACTTTCTAATTTTTGAATTTGTTCAAAAACGTTCAGGGCCGGATAGGCTCCAACGGCTGGACTAGGGTGCAGTTGGGCGGCAAGGCGCGACACTTCGGAATTTGGGAAAGAATCCATTGCCTCTGCAATAACACGGGTGCGCAGGTGCTTCAGGTCTCCCATTCGTATTTCTTCTGGTTCGGCCTGAAGTTCTGGATGCAAGCCAAAGTCAAAAAAAGCCTTTTTTAGGTATTCCGTAACCATAACTTGTTCGCTCCTTTCCTTTGAAGTCCAGTTGGGAGAAGAGTTGTGTCGGGTTCCGGCCAAGGACCAGCTTTCAAGCAATGACCCGTTTTTTTGAATTAGTACTTCGGGCGAGGCGCCTATCCAGGTGCCAAAGATTGGGCAGCTTAAAAACCAGACCAGCGCTTGGGGGTAACGGGAACGCAGGGTAAAGAAGGTTTCTATGGGATTGAAATCGCCCAACGAAATGGGTTGACGCATGGACAGTACCACCTTTCCCCTTGAGTTTTTCAACCCTTTTTTAATGGAAGCAACCCCCTGTAAAAATTCGGCTCGGCTGGTTTGGTGGTAGTTGAACGGGGACCTCCATCCCTGGATTAAGGGCAAAAATGCGCGCCCCATTTCCGAATTGAGTTGAATTTTTTCTTGAACGGGGATAGAAAATCCTGGCAACCCGCCGGCTGTTTGAAAAGGGTGGACTATCCAGCGTTCCGTAATTTCAGGGCTAGATTGTAAGGTTGAGCAAAAGGCAAAGGAATCCTCGCCTGGAAATCCAAAAAGTCCAATGCAGTTTTGGTGCGAAACGGGGTTTTGAAACCTGTCAATCCAATATTGGAGATCCTTCATACGATTCTGTTTGACGGATGCTCTCAAAAGGTTAAAGGTTAGCGAGCATATCGAGGACTATGCCATCAAGGTCGTACTCGGGTTTCCAGCCCCAGTCGGCACGGGCGGCAGAATCGTCAATGCTTTTGGGCCAACTGTCGGCTATGTGTTGCCTAAAATCGGGCTCGTAGCTTATTTGAAAATGCGAAATATGTTTCTGAATCGCTGCACTTAACTCCTGTGGGGTGAAACTTAAAGACCCTACATTGTACGAACCGCGTTGCTTAACTTGTTCTGCGGGGGCATTCATAAGTTCCAACGTAGCTCTAATGGCATCGGGCATGTACATCATAGGAAGGGCGGTGTGGGCCGACAAAAAAGAGGTGTACTTGCCTTCTGACTTTGCTTTATGAAAAATATCAACCGCGTAATCGGTGGTGCCGCCACCGGGAGGAGAACTGTAGCTAATTAAGCCGGGATAGCGCAGGGATCTGACATCAACTCCGTGTTTTAAATGGTACCATTCGCACCAGCGTTCTCCGGCAAATTTTGAGATACCATAAATGGTACTTGGTTCGGTAATGGTGGCCTGAGGTGTATTTTTGCGGGGGGTTGTTGGCCCAAAAACAGCGATGCTGCTAGGCCAATATAGTTTTTTAATATGGCCTTCTCTTGCCAATTCCAGGCAGGTGAAAAGGGTATCCATGTTCAAACTCCAGCCCTTTTGAGGGAATTTTTCGGCGGTGGCCGAAAGCATGGCCGCCAAAAGATAAATTTGAGTAATTCCCTGATTTTTTACCGTTTGATACACGGCTTGGGCATCCATAGCGTCAAGAACTACGTGAGGGCCAGCCATGGTCTGAGAAAACCGAAGGTCTGAGGCCACCACGGCATCGGGACCATATTGTTTGCCAAGAGCCAGGAGCAGTTCAGTGCCTATTTGCCCGTTGGAACCGATAATAAGAATGCGCTCTGCCATTTCAAATTGGATTGATGGCAAAGATAGAAAATAGCCTTAGGTTTATTGAACCGAAATCTGGGTTTTCGGGGCTTCAAACCGAGAACTTACCGAGCCGCCGGCGCTGGTGGCTTCGGTTAGGGTTGTTGTGAAATTCCTATACATCCAAGCGTTTGCCATACCGGGGCCAAGTGCATTGATTTTGTAAGCCTCTAGAATTACGGTGTTGCCATTCGGATTGGTTGAAGAGAACAATTGAGTGTCGTATTCAAAGGTTCCGTCTATGGTTACCAACACATCGTGGCCGTTTACCAAAACAGGCCCTACCCAATTAAAAGAAGCGCTGCTGCCGTTCTTGGTTAGATTGGTAAACGTAGAGGGGAATGCAATCGAATCGACCTGAGTAACAGGATTGGTAAACAAATTGCCGTCGGCGTCGGTGTATTCAAAAACCCCATTTGTTAGATTGCCGGGAAATTCCAGTTCATAGTAGGCCAACAGATTTTTCCAATCCATTGGCACTCCATTGAATTGCACATTGGCTCCGCCGCTTAAAAAGAGCAAGGTGCCAAAGGCATTGCTGAATCTATAAGAGGCTCGGGCATAGGTTTTATCTTCTGTTCCGTTGTACACAAGAGTGTAAGATTGGTGGATCAAATCTTGCTGAACCGTATCGGAATTTTCACGGTTGCAAGAAACAAAAATGGCAGGGATAAGCGCCAATACCAACAATGAAAGTGATTTCATAAAATGGTCGTTTTCATTCAAAGGTAGCAACTTGGTTTAGGAAACATAAAGAATGGCATGTTAAATATCATGCCATTGCATCTTATCCCTTGCCTATCAATGCCATTAAAGGGCAAAGTGTGGCTTGCGGCAGGGATTGAACAAGGTTGCCCGCAAGGGTGCCGGAGCCATGCCCGCGTGGCGCGGAGGCGACTTTAGGAGCCCCCGCAAGCCCGCTGGGCCCGCCTTCCGGCAACCGCGGACAACCTGTGAAAGCCCGGCTGCCGCCCAAAACACCTAAAATCATGCCGTCCAACTGTTTTATAACCTCGGCCTGTTTCTGTACCTTTGAACATGTCATTTTTGGGACGCAGCATTTTTAAGGCTCAGGCTCCGCGAAGATTTGGCTATAAGCCTATGTATTACGACGTTAGCAAGGACCCGGAGGTTTTAGAGCAACGAAAGCGAGCTGTTTTTCGCAAAGGGGGGCGGGACCCATTGCTGCATGGAGAAACGATGTATGAACGTATGTCGGGCCTTAACGATCATTTATACGACCAGGGGAATACGACCTGGAATAAGCAAATGATATGGGTGCGCCGAGTGGGAATAGCCGTTATTGGACTTGCCGTTTTGGCGGGATTTTACCGCTTCTTTTAACCTATTCGTTGCTGGGAATCAGCGCCTTTTCTGCGGCATCAAGCAAAGCTTGAGTGTTTAGCGCCGAATCGGTTTCTCCATACAACCGCAGCACGGGTTCTGTACCACTGGCCCGAACCAGCAACCAAGCGTCGTTGGGCAACAAAAACTTAAATCCATCTATGGTTTCTATGCCTTCAACCTTCCAGCTGCCAAGGCTGCCAAGGCCAGCAGCGCAGCGCTGCATTGCCGTTTGTTTTTGGTTTTCGGTCAGGTGCAAATCGCGGCGGTCGTAGTTAAACGGACCTACAATGGAGTACACCTCTTGGATTAAATCGTCGAGCGACTTGCCCGATTTGGCCATGAATTCCCAAATGACCAATCCCATCCAAATTCCGTCGCGCTCAGGAATGTGGCCTTTAATGGCAATGCCTCCGCTTTCTTCCCCGCCCAAAAGCACATCGTCGGTCAAAAAATACCCGGTAATGTGTTTAAATCCAATTTGGGTGGTGTGCAATTCAAGTTGGTAGTGGGCACACAGTTTTTCCAGCTTTCGGCTAACCGAGAAAGCGGCCACAACCTTGCCCGACATGCCCTTGTAAGCAACCATGTAGTGGATCAACAGCAAAATAATGTGGTGGGAATCAATAAAGTCGCCCGATTTGTTGAACAACCCAATGCGGTCGGCGTCGCCGTCGGTGGCCAGTCCTGAGTCGATGTTTTTTTCCGATTGAATAAGCTGCTGAAAGTCCATCAAATTACGCAGAATGGGTTCAGGCGCTTTGCCCCCAAACAGCGGATTCCATTCGCTGTTAAAATGCAAGACCGAAGAACCGAACACCTGCCGCATAACGAATTGCCCGGCTCCGAACATGGGGTCGTAGGCAAAGCGGAAGGAGCTGTTTCGAATGGCCTGCAGGTCAAATTCCGACTCCAATGCCTGGGCGTACAAGGCCTGCATGCCGTACATTTCAACCTGAGATTCGCAGCAGCTTGCTGAAACCGGCTGATCTATTAAATCCTCGATGGCTTGAATGTCGTGGGGCAAAAGCGGCCCTCCAAAATGTCCTTTCAGTTTGTAACCGTTGTACGAAGGGGGATTGTGCGAGGCCGTGATAACCACTCCCAATCCGGCCTGCAGCTCGCGGGTGGCCATAGAGACCATAGGGGTGCTAACGGGTCCGGGAGCCGTAAAGGTTTTAATTCCAAATTGGTGAAAAACAGCCGCGGCTTCTTGCATAAAACGCAGCCCGGCAAAGCGGCAATCGTAACCTATAACAATACTGGGGTTCAGGTTGGGCTGTTGAAGGAGCCATTTGGCGACCGCCACCGAGACCCGATTCACATTTTCGACGGTAAAATCCTCGGCAATAATGGCGCGCCAGCCGTCGGTTCCAAATTTAATTTTCTGCATGGGCTTGAATTAATTTAAGAAACTGCCGCTGTAGCCGACTCCTCCGGAATTTAGCCCATGGCAGCTTTTAAACTTTTTACCGGATCCGCAGGGGCAAGGGTCGTTTCGCCCAATTTTTTCATCAGTACGGACGGGAGCCTTAGGCAGTTCGTCTGAACCGGTTGGAACGGGCAGGGGATTAGAGGAAGCCAAATCGGCCTTTGAAGCTTTTAGTGGTGCGGGCGCGGGTGCGGGGCGCGAAGGTGCCGCAGGGCGGTCTTGAGCAATGCCCGCCCGCAAAAGGAAAGACAATACTTCGTCGTTCAATTTGGCCAAAAAAGATTGGAACAAACTAAACCCTTCTTGTTTGTACACCAACAGCGGGTCTTTTTGCTCGTACGAGGCGTGGTGGCTGCTGCTTTTCAAATCGTCCATTTCGCGCAGGTGTTCCTTCCAGTGCAGGTCAATCAGAGCCAGAATAATGGATTTTTGAATGGTGGTGATGATTTCACGGCCTTGATTTTCATAAGCCTTTTTAAGGGGGACGGATATTTGAATCATGCGTTGTCCGTCGGTTAGGGGCACCATAATGTTTTCAAACTTGGAGCCTTCTTCTAAGTACACGCGTTCCAGAACGGGCCAAACGGCGGCACGAATGCCCTCCATTCTGCGGTTAAGGCCATTGTAGGCTTCTTCAAACAGATGGGCGGACCGTTCCTCCGCTTTACCTTCAAGGAATTCCGCCTCGGAAATGTTCAGGTCAACTCCCAATTTCCGTAGGGCTTCCAAACGGAATTCCTCCAAATCGCGGTTGCTGTATCCCTGTTCGACAACTTGGTCGCACAAATCGTACAGCATGTTTGAAACATCTAAACCGATGCGTTTCCCGTGCAGGGCATTTCGGCGGCGCTTGTAAATGGCCTCGCGTTGCAGGTTCATCACATCGTCGTATTCAAGCAAGCGTTTGCGGATTCCGAAGTTGTTTTCTTCTACCTTTTTCTGGGCTCGCTCGATGGAGCGGGTAATCATGGAATGGGTAATTACTTCGCCTTCTTTCAATCCCATGCGGTCCATGATTTTGGCCATGCGTTCAGACCCAAAAATACGCATCAGGTCGTCTTCTAAACTCACGAAGAAAACGGAAGAACCGGGGTCTCCCTGCCTACCTGAACGGCCACGCAACTGTCGGTCAACACGCCGGCTTTCGTGGCGCTCGGTACCAATAATGGCAAGGCCGCCGGCTTCTTTGACTCCGGGTCCCAACTTAATATCGGTTCCCCGGCCAGCCATGTTGGTGGCAATGGTAACGGTACCCGCCTTTCCTGCCTCAGCAACGATTTCGGCCTCTTTTTGGTGCAATTTGGCGTTCAATACCTGGTGCTTTATGCCCGCCATTTTGAGCATTCTGCTGAGCAATTCTGAAATTTCGACCGAGGTGGTTCCTACCAGCACCGGGCGGCCGGCATCGACGTATTCCTTTACCTTATCAATAACGGCGTTGTACTTTTCGCGTTTGGACTTATACACCAAGTCGTCTTTGTCTTTGCGCTGAATGGGGCGGTGGGTAGGAATAACCACCACGTCTAGCTTGTAAATATCCCACAATTCCTTGGCTTCGGTTTCGGCTGTTCCAGTCATACCGGCCAGCTTCTGGTACATCCGAAAATAATTTTGCAGGGTAATGGTGGCATAGGTTTGGGTGGCCGCCTCGATTTTCACGTTTTCTTTGGCTTCAATGGCTTGGTGCAAACCGTCGGAATAGCGGCGTCCGTCCATAATACGGCCGGTTTGTTCGTCAACGATCTTCACCTTGCCTTCCATAACCACGTACTCGGTGTCTTTTTCGAACAAGGTGTATGCCCTTACCAGCTGATTTACGGTGTGAATGCGTTCTGATTTTATGGTAAAATCGCGCATCAGCTCATCTTTTTTCTGCAGTTTTTGCTGAGGGTCCGGGTGCTGAATGTCAATTTGAGAAAGTTCGGCCGCAATATCTGGAATCAAGAAGAAGTTTTCGTCGTCGTATCCTTGGCTAATCAATTGAAGTCCCTTTTCGGTTAAATCGACCGAATTGCTTTTTTCGTCGATAACAAAGAAAAGTTCGTCGTCAATTTTGGGCATTTCCTTTTGTTGGTCTTGCAGATAATGGTTTTCCATTTTCTGCAGAATGGCCCTCATGCCTGATTCAGAAAGGAACTTGATTAGAGCGGTGTTTTTCGGAAGTCCGCGGTGGGCACGGAGCAGGTATTCGCCGGCTTTCCATTTATCTTCTTTGCTGGCCGACTCGGTATTTAGAATGCGTTTGGCGTCAGAAAGTTGGGTGTTGATGAGTTTTTTCTGTGCCGTGGCCAGCTTTTCAACCAAAGGCTTTAATTGCAAAAACTCTTGGTTTTCGCCTCGAGGGGTTGGGCCAGAGATAATCAGGGGGGTCCGCGCTTCGTCAATCAACACCGAGTCCACCTCATCAATAATGGCGAATTGGTGAACGCGCTGAACCAGTTGGTCGGGGTGCGTGGCCATGTTGTCGCGCAGGTAATCAAACCCAAATTCGTTGTTGGTTCCATACACCACATCGGCGCAATAGGCCTGCCGGCGGGCGTCTGAATTGGGTTGATGCCGGTCAATGCAATCGATGGTTAACCCATGAAATTCAAAAATAGGGCCCATCCATTCCGAGTCGCGCCTTGCCAAATAGTCGTTCACGGTTACAACGTGCACCCCCCTTCCCGACAAGGCATTTAGAAAAATAGGCAAGGTAGCTACCAGCGTTTTTCCTTCGCCCGTTGCCATTTCGGCAATCTTCCCTTGGTGCAAGGCCATACCACCAATAAGCTGCACATCGTAATGCAACATGTCCCAAACAATTTCGTTGCCTGCAGCAGGCCAGCGATTGGGCCAAATGGCCACGGCCTCTTCACCGCTTCCTTCAATTTTAATGTATCCTTTGTTGCTAGCGATAGACCGGTCAAAATCATTGGCCTTAACCCTGAGATCTGGATTGTTTTTAAAGCGATTCGCCGTTTCTTTTACCATAGCAAAGGCCTGTGGCAAAGAAGCAAATAAGACGTTTTTTAGGGTTTCCTGCAGAAGTTTTTCCTCTTTTTCTACCAAATCATACAATTGCTCCTTTTCTTCGTCGCTTGCTCTTCCTGATTCAGCTTTAGAAACCAATTCTTCGATTTTGGATTGATGCCCTGAAATTTCTTGACGAATGGACAATTTTAGCTCGGCTACCTTGCCGCGAAATGCATCGTTGTTTAGGTTTTGTAGGGGCTGCCACGCTTCATTTATTTGCTGAACAATGACTTCCAGCTCCTTTACGTCTTTCCTGTTTTTACCACCACCGAGCAAAGAGGCCAAGAAACGATCAATTATACCCATGAGGTTTTACGTTTGATTGATGTACAAGGTCAAAGGTAAAGGTTGGCAGGGAAAAACAGGTAAATTGCCTATATAAAAGGCTTAAAAAACAAAAAGCACCTTTCGGTGCTTTTCATCAATACTCATCTTCGTTGAAGAAGAAGTCGTCTTTGGTGGGATAATCGGGCCAAATATCCTCGATGGCCTCAAACAACTCACCATCGTCTTCCAATTCCTGAAGGTTTTCAATGACTTCCATTGGGGCACCGGTGCGCATAGCGAAGTCAATCAACTCGTCTTTTGACGCGGGCCAAGGTGCATCTTCAAGGTAGGAAGCCAGTTCTAAAGTCCAGTACATTCTTGATAATCTTTACTTTAACATAAAAACAGAAGGTGTTTCTGCTTCATTTTCCACAAAAGTAACAAAATGAATTTCAAATAAAGAAGAGGAACAGAAACCTTTTTGTACTTTTGCCCACCGAATTGCCCGGGTGGTGGAATCGGTAGACACGCAGGACTTAAAATCCTGTGGGCAGTGATGTCCGTGCGGGTTCAAGTCCCGCCCCGGGTACAAAAAGCTCTGCAACGGTTTGTTGCAGGGCTTTTTTATTTCGCCCCTTTCTTTTTTCTGTTCCGTTTTTTGAATTGGGGCGGCAGCCGGGCTTTCTCCGGTAGTCCGCAGTTGCCGGGGGCTGGCCCAGCGGGTTTGCGGGGGCTCCTAAAGTCGCCTCCGCACCTCGCGGGCCAGGCCCCGCCAACTTGGCGTGCTACCCGGTTCAATCCCTGCCGCAAACCCCCTTGGTTCATTTTAATGCACTCCCTTGCTATTCACTTCCGTTGAACCCGCCCATTTTATGCTATTTCCGAGTAAACTTGAACTCAAGAACATTCCCTACCTTTACCTTATGAAGGTGTGTTTTGCCCGATTGCTCTTTGCCCTTTTGCCGCTTTGGGGGGCGCATGCCCTCAAAGCTCAATTCCTACAACCCGATTCCGACGGCCGATTAAAACAATGGGTTGAATACCTGGCATCCGATGCACTTGAAGGCCGACTTACTGGCAGCCAAGGCGAAAAATTGGCCTTCGATTTCTTATCGGATAAGTTCAAACAATGGTCACTAACCCCTGCTTCAGAGGGCAAATTCACCCAAGCCTTTGAATTTACCTGGGAAATTCAGGCAAGTCCCTCCGCCTTGATGGAATGGGAAGCAAAAGGAAAGCGAATCGCCCTTAACGCTTACCCCATTTCAGGCTGCGGAACGGCCGTGGTGGCTGGGAAAAAAACCCTGAATTTGGGCTTTGGAATTGAAGATACAGCCAACGGACATTCCGATTACCAATCGATCTCCGATTTAGAGGGAAAGGTGGTGTTCATTCAGGCCGGCATTCCCAAGGGCACCAACCCCCATGCCGACTTTTCGCGCTGGACCTTACTGGAACGCGCCCGGCTGGCCGCCCAACGCGGAGCCGGTGCTGTGGTATTTTACGGCGGAACCCCTGACGATGCCCCTTCAAAAACCATAGACCCCCACGTACATGCTATGCCAATTCCCGTTTGGTATTGCACCGAAAACCTGCCCAAATCCAAAGAACCTGCCTTGGTTTGGATAAACAGCTCCCTAAACCGCATCAAAAAAACCGGACACAATGTGGTGGCCGATTTAACCCGAAACAAAAGCCTGCCTACCCTAATCGTTGGGGCCCACTACGACCACCTGGGCTGGGGAGAACGCGGCAGCCTGTACCGAGGCGAAAAGGCCATCCACAACGGCGCCGACGACAATGCCTCTGGCACCGCCTTAATGCTTGAATTGGCCCGCTTTCTGGCTCAAACCAAAGACCAACGGTTTTTGCGCTTCAACTACCGATTTATTGGATTCTCTGGCGAGGAACTTGGGCTCTTAGGATCAAAAGCCTTTGTGGAAGGTCCTGCCTTTCAACGGGAAGGCCTACTCACCATGTTCAATATGGATATGGTTGGTCGCTTAGACCCCCAAGAAAAAACCCTTCAAGTTCATGGCGCTGGCACCTCTCCTCGGTGGGCCGCCCTACTTGACAGCCTTAAACCTTCCGAATTAAACATCAAAACCAGCGAAAGCGGAATAGGTCCTTCAGACCACTCTTCGTTTTATTTGCAAGACTTGCCCGTTCTGCATTTCTTTTCAGGCACCCACGACGATTACCATAAACCCAGCGACGACCCCCATACCCTTAATTACCGGGGCATGACCGATATCGGAAACTACATGCTTCAAATCATTGCCCACCTTCCCGATGCGCTTCCGTTTAGCAAAACCAAAGCCCCGGAACAAGGAAAAAGCAAATTCAAAGTAACCCTAGGGGTGGTCCCCGATTACGCTTGGGAGAAAAAAGGCATGCGGATTTCTGGGGTTACAGAAGGAAAGCCCGCAGCTCTGGCAGGCCTACAAAAAAACGATGTGCTGCTTCAATTGGGCGAACACCCCATTGACGACATTTATGGCTATATGGCCGCACTCGGAAAATTCAAAAAGGGAGACCAAACAACGGTACGGATTTTGAGAGAAGAAAAACCTCTTACCTTCAAAATCACCTTTGAATAATGGCCACGATTATCCGTTTTAATTTTCTGTTTTTGCTTATGCTGTCCAGCCTTTCGGTCTGGGCACAGACTCCCACAAAAAACGAATCGGAATACGAACGCTACGTTCGGCAACAGCAGGCCTCTTTCCAGAAGTTTGCCGAACGCCGTGAACAGGAAATGGACTCCCTGAGGCAGGCGGCCAACAAGGCGTTTAACGCCATGCTGAACAGGGAATGGAAAGAGGCCGAAAGCAAAAAAATCAGCTCTCCCTACCCGCGCCCCAAACCGGTCGAACCTCCCAGAGCGGAAGAAAAAAAACAAGGGGAAGTTCAACTGATAGACAAAACCAAAAAAGAAAAAACAAATGCCCCCATCAAAAACCGGGAAAAGGATGACCGCATTCAGGTAGAAGAACCCAAACCGACAAAAGCTCCCCCTATTCCCGTAGAGCCAGCCCAAGCCAACCTTCCCGAAGTAAAGCCCGCTCCCCAGAAAAAAGAAGATGAGTTTAAAGAATTAGCGGCCTTTCGAGATCTTGGCTTAGAAAAAATTCAGGCCTTTGGTTGGGATTGGTATATGCCCTCGACAACACCGGGTTTTGATGCCCCCCAAGGCCCCATCAACGACAAAACGATTGCGGCGGCCTACGCCCGTTGGATTGGCAGCGACCAAGAACAGCTGCTGGGGTATTTTAAAGCTTCCCAAAAAAAATTCAATCTAAACGACTGGGCATTGCTCTTGCTTATTCGCAAGCTTTCAGGGAAACTAGGCCACAACCCTGCTCAAGCAGCCGTTTTTGAATGGTTTTACCTAACTCAACTGGGCTACGACGCCATTTTAATGTATTCCGATCGAGAAGTATATGCCGGCCTGTGTTTTGCCGAAAAGGTATATGGCCGATTCTTAGAAAAAGACGGGAAACGGTACCTTATGCCCGAGGGAGCTCCTGCCAAACCGTATTATACCTATCAAAACCAAAACAGTTTCGCAACCCGGCCCATTGAATTTAAAAATTTAGGGGCGGTGCAGGTAAACAGCGCGGGCAAAGAAAGGTTGTTTGCTTTTCAGGTTCTTGGCAATTCGTACAAACTGCCCTTGAGTTACAATCCTGGGCGGGTACAACTGTATGCTTCGTTGCCACAATCTGACATTCCATTTTATTTGAGCAACCGGGCTGCCGAGCCTTGGTTGTCGGAGGCCAACCACCAAAAAATAGCCAATGAACTCAGCCGATTTGCAAAGCCTATGGATAAACTAAGGTTTTTACACGCCTTGGTATTGCAGGGAATTCCGTACCAAACCGACCAGGAGCAATTTGGAAAGGAAAAATTTTGCCTGACGGAAGAAACCCTGGATTATCCTTATGCCGATTGCGAGGACCGTTCCTTTTTGTTAAACCGGCTGATTCAAACCTTCACCAATTGGAAAACCATTGGGCTGCGATTTCCAAACCATTTGGCCTTGGCCGTGGCGCTGGAACCCGAACCGGGCATGGATGTTCTTAAGTACAAGGGGCGGCAGTGGGTGTATTGCGACCCCACCTACTTTGGCGCAGATGTGGGGAGGGTGCCGGCGCAGTATGGACAGATGGGCTGGGTGGCGGTGGACTGAAGGAAAGGCCTTGGTAAACTGTTTACTTCCTCCCCCAACTCCCCTTATCCAAACTCCGGTATTGAATCGCCTCGGCCACATGCTGTTGTTCAATCCGTGCCGAGGCCTCTAAATCGGCTATAGTTCGGGCCACTTTAAGAATGCGGTCGTAGGCCCGAGCAGAAAGCTGCATCCGTGTCATGGCCAATTCCAACAAGCGCTTCCCGCCCGCATCGGGTTGGCATTCTGCACGAACCTGCGCCGGACTCATTTGGGCATTGTAGTAAACCGACTTGTCTTGCCGCCGGCCTAAACCATACAGCCGCGCCCGAACCACCCGATCCCGAACACTCGCGCTGTTTTCCTGGCTGGGCGCATCCATCAATTCCTTCAATTCCACAGGAACCACCTCCAATTGAACATCTATTCGATCCATCAATGGGCCGCTGATTCTTCCTAAATAACGCTCAATGGTGATTTTACCACATTCACAGGCCTTTTGAGGATTGTTGTAATGCCCACAGGGGCATGGGTTCATGGCGGCAACCAACATAAAGCCTGCCGGAAAACTCACCGTCATCTTAGATCGCCCAATCACCACCACCCTGTCTTCTAAGGGTTGCCGCATGACCTCCAAAGCGGTCCGCTTAAATTCAGGAAGTTCATCTAAAAACAACACCCCATGGTGGGCCAAGGAAATTTCGCCCGGCTTGGGCTGGCTACCCCCACCGGTCAGCGCCACTTCAGATATGGTGTGGTGGGGATTTCGAAAAGGCCGATGCGTCAAAAGTCCACTTTGGCCTTTTCCCACCGCTACACTGTGTATCCTCGAAACCTCTAAGGCCTCATCTCGGGTCATGGGAGGCAAGATGCCCGGTAGACGCTTCGCCAGCATGGTCTTTCCGCTTCCCGGCGGACCAATCATCAGCATGTTGTGCCCCCCAGCTGCCGCCACTTCCATGGCCCGCTTTACTCCTTGCTGCCCTTTCACCTCAGAAAAATCAGGCCCAAAACTTGGGACCTCATTCAACAACAAGGAATCGGCAACTTGAACAGATACAGGCCTTTGCCCCATTAATTCCTCACACACCTGCCTTAAATGAACCGCAGGCCTAATTTCTATTTCGGTAACCACCGAGGCCTCTTTGGCATTTTGATGGGGCAATATCGCTGTTTTCAAACCCAATTTGGCCGCCAATAAGGCCATAGGCAATGCCCCTCGAATGGGCAATATGCTTCCATCCAACGACAATTCCCCCATAATTAAGCAGGCCCCTAGGGGCTCGGCTGGAATTTGCCCCGAAGCAGCCAACATTCCCAAGGCTATAGGCAAATCGTATGCCGCACCCTCTTTTCGAATGTCGGCGGGAGCCATATTTACCGTGATTTTCTTTCCCGGTCGTTTGAATCCGCTATGGTGCAACGCCGCTTCTATCCTACGCTCGCTCTCCTTAACGGCATTGTCAGGAAGTCCTACCAAATAAAACCGAAATCCATCGGCTGCATGTACCTCAAGTGTGATGGGAATGGCCTCAATACCATACAAAGCCGCCCCAGTAATTTTTACGAGCATCGCGTTTCAAATTAAGTAAACGCCGGGGCAACTTCGACACCACAAAAGTACGAAGGTCAAACCAATGTGTCAAGTTCAAAATTCGCAAACCTTGGCATCGCAACAATCCCTGATTTTTAGAACAATACGTTAACCCGCCTGCCGCAAAACCGGAACACATCCTACGAAATTAAGCCCCTACCCGGTTTCTTAATCTCAACGTTTCGTTCGTTTTTCTATTTTTGGTAAATATTGTTGTTTTATGGTCCGAATTCTGTTGCTTTTCTTTAGTCTTTTCCCTTGCAGTGCCCTTATTTCTCAAGGCGTTTTGATTGGTGGCACCCCACCTGCCCAACCCGATTCTTCGGCCCTGCTCGAAATACGGGCTCAAAACCGCGGATTTTTACCTCCACGTCTTACCACGGCTCAGCGAGATTCCATTGTTCAACCCGCCATTGGCCTGATGATTTTTAACGTCCAATCGAACTGCTTGAATTTTTATACAGGAACGTATTGGTCTGAGGTCTGTGGCATCTGCCAACCCCAACCCAGCCCTGCCGTGGCAGGCCAACCCTCCAACCCTTCCATCAGCCAATGGGACACCGTTTTTCAAGCCGACTTCAACAACAATCAGGTGCCGCCCAACGTAAGCATGGCCGGAACCGCCACCGTTACCAGCGGGCTATTGCAGCTTACTCCCAATCAATCCAACACCACCGGCAGGGTGGTTCTACAGCACGCCTCCCCGTCTCCTAGCTCCGAAAACTACGAGGTCTATTTTGATATGTACCACGGGGGCGGCTCTGGAGCCGATGGTCATACCGTTATTTTTGGCGATTCTCTGCAAATGGTAAATGTCTTAAACAACACCTCGGCAAGCCAGGTATTGGCTGTAGATTTCTGCTCTTACAACAATTCCAGCTATTGCAATCGAATTAGCGTTAGTTACAACAACGTTCAATTGGCCTTTTCTCAGCCCTTTTCATGGCGAAACATGACGGTACCCGTTAAAATTGAACTAAATTCCGCCGGATTAACCGGGGTTTGGATCAACAACAGCCTGGTGTTAGGTCCCACCGCCTTGCCTTCGGCCTGGGCAAACACCAATAAATCCACCTGGAAATGGGGCTTTACCGGCTATTGCGGGGGATTAAATGATTTCCACCGCCTGGACAATATTTTAATCCGCTGCGCTACGCGCTATTTGCTAAACCTAGCTGCAACACCCCCTGCCACCGGTACTGGAAGCTGGTCGGTCTTGACGGGCCAAAATGGACAAGTTTCCAATCCAACCCAATTCAATAGCTCCTTTTCAGGCCAAATGGGCGAGCCCTACTCCTTGGAATGGCAGGTTTCAAACCTATGCGGAACGGTTTCAGATAGCCTATCCATTTCCCACTAACCACGAAAGCCGCTCCCTAGCCAAACTCCTCCCTAAAATCAGATTCATCGGCTACCCAACCACCATAAAATGAATTCCCTCCTATTTATGGGATTGCTTACTTATTTCTTGGCTGGCACAGAACCGTTTATCCCGTATTGGCAGAGCAAATAACTCAATGAAGTAACTGCCGCTGCACCCAACTCCAACTCCCGCTTATGTACGTTTTCAAACCGATCTGTTTCGGCATGGTGAACATCAAAGTACCGCTGCGAATCGGGCAAAAAGCCAAACAAAGCGGCCCCGGTCGATTGCAGTTTTCCAACATCTGCACCACTACCCTCGGTGGTAATTAATTGCAATTGATAAGGCGTTAATGCCTCCGAAAATCGATCTAAAAATTGCTTTGCCGCGGTGCCTCCCATTCCCTGTGCATCGTACGAAAACCCTCTCGGAGTAAACCCCCCTCGATCCGATTCAATAGCCGCCACATGCCGAATTCCTTTGGCTTGCTCTTTATCGGCGTATTCCGCATAAGCCTCAGCCCCCATTCCGCCATTTTCTTCGTTCATAAAAAGCACACACCTAAAACTCCGCTTTGGGCGAACAGGCATTTGTGCTAAAATTCTCAAGGCTTCAATACTATGAATGCAACCTGCCCCATCGTCATGGGCCCCTTCTCCGGTATCCCAGCTATCTAAATGCCCACCAGCCACCACGATTTCGTTTGGAAACTGCCTGCCACGAAGCTCTCCAATGACATTGTACGAGGGTTTCATTCCTAAATCACGGCAGCCTAGCCGCAGCCCCACCCGCACCGAACCCGAAGCAGCCAACAATTCCGAAAGCCTAGCTGACTCCACCGTTGAAATGGCCAATCCCGGAATTTTCAACTCCGAACGGTAAATCATAACCCCCGTATGAGGATGGTTGTCATGGCTTAGGGTCAGAGAACGTACCAGTACGGCTACCGCACCCTTTTTCCCTGCTTCATCGGCCCCAAACACCCTGTTTCCTCCACATGCCCCATACGAAGCAAAGGTGTTCACATTGCGCGGCTCCATAGGCTCGTTTAAAAACACGATTTTGCCCGCAACCTTATCGGCCGGAATCAACTTCAATGCCTCAATCCCTGGTAATTCAATTACCTCTGCCTCCAACCATTGCCCGTTTGTACCAACCGAGCCGCCCAAGGCAACCGCCTCCAACGGCCGTTGATTTCCTGGAATTTTCAATATCGCCTCTGTTTCACCACGCTCCCACGCGGGAACCATCACAGGTTGAAGCCAAACCGTATCGGCTCCAGCTTCTCTAAGCATCTGCGCAGTTAAATGCACCGCCTTTTCGGCATTTGCACTGCCGCTAAGCCGCGCTGGAGCTTCTTTGCATAAGCGCCGAAGGTTCTCGTACGCCGCTCCTTTTACCAAAGCCCGGTCGTAAATCTCTCGGATGGCCTCCGCATCCGTTTTCTTAAATTCTTGAGCCTGTGCAGCCCCTGAACCCAAGACCAAACAACCAAATGCCAGCAATAGCACCCTGAACCGTATTATACAAAAAGAGAAAAAACGCATATTCATAGCCGTGAAAATAAAGCCAATACTACAAAAAGCAAGGGAATTGAAGCGGATAGGTGCAGCAATAAAATCCACTACAGAGAAAAATGGATGATTTGAAGGGCGGTTGCGGGCTTTCACAGGTTGTCCGCGGTTGCCGGGGGCTGCCCCAGCGGGCTTGCGGGCAACCTTGCTCAATCCCTACC